>Ga0153940_1000097_pt1 | contig 56027 bp, 48 predicted proteins | sample TSNJ024MetaG_FD_104736 | JGI IMG/M metagenome (GOLD analysis project Ga0153940, IMG submission 104736) | Attine ant fungus gardens microbial communities from New Jersey, USA - TSNJ024 MetaG | ecosystem: Host-associated > Fungi > Mycelium > Unclassified | place: USA: New Jersey, Brendan T. Byrne... | reverse complement strand
TGCAGGCAGGGAGCAGGCGGAGTCGCCGGAGTGGATACCCGCTTCCTCAATATGCTCCATGATCCCCGCAATCATGGTGTTCCTGCCATCACACAGGCAGTCGACATCAACTTCAATGGCCTGTGCCAGATAAGTGTCAAACAGCAGCGGGTTTTTGCCAAGCAGCGTGTTGATCTGGCCTGTCTTGTCATTGGGATAGCATATCTTGACATCTTCCGGCACCAGTTCTGGAACAGTGTCAAGCAGATATGTCTGCAATGTCCGTTCATCCTTGATAATCTGCATTGCCCGCCCGCCGAGAACGTAGGATGGGCGCACCACAAGCGGAAAGCCAAGGTCACTGGCAACCAGGCGTGCCTGCTCCACTGAATAGGCGATGCCGTTTCTGGGTTGTGTCAGGTCAAGCCTGGTCAGCAGTTTCTGAAAGCGGTCACGGTCTTCCGCAAGGTCAATCGCATCCGGTGAAGTGCCCAGAATCGGAGTACCGGCCTTTTCCAGTGCTTCTGCCAGTTTCAGCGGTGTTTGCCCGCCGAACTGCACAATGACGCCGACAAGTTCGCCCTTTTCCTTTTCAGCTTCCAGGATAGCAAGTACATCTTCTGCTGTCAGCGGTTCAAAATAGAGCCGGTCAGATGTATCATAATCAGTTGAGACTGTTTCAGGGTTACAGTTGACCATGATAGCCTCAAATCCGGCGTCACGCAGCGCGAACGCGGCGTGGCAGCAGCAATAGTCGAATTCAATCCCTTGTCCGATACGGTTTGGCCCGCCGCCAAGGATAACTACCTTGCGCCGGTCAGAAATCTGCGCTTCGGACCGGACGCGGCCGGCAAAAGGCACTTCATAGGTTGAGTACATATAGGCAGTAGGCGAGACAAACTCTGCCGCGCAGGTGTCAATCCGCTTGAAAACAGGCCTGACATCAAGCTGCGCCCGCCGGGCAGCAATATCCGCAGCGCTTTGTCCTGTCAGCATTCCCAGTCGGGAATCAGAAAAACCCATGGCTTTCAGCATGCGCAGATTGTCGGAATCTTTCGGCAGGCCATTGATGCGGATGCGCTCTTCCATATGGACAATGCCTTCAATCTGTTCCAGAAACCACGGATCAATCCGGCTGATCTGGTGAATTTCAGCAATGCTTAAACCCATGCGCATGGCCTGGGCTACAAAGCGCAGACGATCCGGCGTGGGGATCGCAATGGCTGTGCGTATGGCATTTTTCTCATCGCCTTTTTCATGTAAAGGTATAGTGATTTCATCAAGCCCGGTCAGGCCGGTTTCCAGTCCGCGCAGGGCTTTGTGCAGTGATTCCTGAAATGTACGGCCAATGGCCATCACTTCACCGACCGATTTCATGGACGTTGTCAGCACTGGCAGGGCACCGGGAAATTTCTCAAAAGCAAAGCGCGGAATTTTAGTCACGACATAGTCCATCGACGGTTCAAATGCGGCAGGTGTCGCTCCGCCGGTAATCGTGTTTTCCAATTCGTCCAGTGTATAGCCGACAGCAAGCTTGGCCGCAATTCTGGCAACAGGAAAGCCCGTCGCTTTTGAGGCAAGCGCCGATGAGCGTGAAACACGCGGGTTCATTTCAATAACAATCAGGCGCCCGTTTTCAGGATTGACAGCAAATTGCACATTGGAACCACCGGTTTCAACGCCGATTTCACGCAACACCATAATTGAAGCATTGCGCATAACCTGATATTCCTTGTCAGTCAGGGTCAGGGCAGGAGCAACGGTGATGGAATCACCTGTATGCACACCCATCGGGTCAATATTTTCAATAGAGCAGACGATGATGCAATTGTCCTTTTTATCACGGACAACTTCCATCTCGTATTCTTTCCAGCCGAGGACGCTTTCCTCAATCAGCACTTCTGTAGTGGGGGAAGCGTCAAGCCCGCTTTCGACAATCTCGTAAAATTGCAGGCGGTTATAGGCAATGCCGCCGCCTGTGCCACCCAGGGTGAAAGAGGGGCGGATAATGGCCGGCAGGCCGACATAATCAAGTGCCTGGCTGGCTTTGCCAATGGCATGCGCCATGTAACGCTGTTTACGGTCAGCGGTGCCAAGCTGCCATTCTGTTTCAAGCGCATCAAGGGCTTTGTCGAGAGTATCTCCTTCAAGCTTTTCTTTCAGTTTGCGCAATTCGTTTTCATGGCGATGGCGGTCTTCTTCCTTGATTTGCGTTGCGTTGGCCAGCATGGAGCGTGGCGTTTCCAAACCGATTTTTTTCATCGCTTCGCGGAAAAGCGCCCGGTCTTCTGCCTTGTCAATTGCCTCGGCATTGGCGCCGATCATTTCCACATTATAACGCTCAAGTACGCCCATACGCTTAAGGGAAAGCGCAGTGTTGAGCGCAGTCTGCCCTCCCATGGTGGGAAGCAGCGCGTCCGGGCGCTCGCGGGCAATGATCTTTGCCACGACTTCAGGGGTGATCGGCTCAATATAGGTTGCATCTGCCAGGTCAGGGTCGGTCATGATGGTAGCAGGGTTGGAATTGACCAGAATAATGCGGTAGCCTTCTTCTTTCAGCGCCCGGCATGCCTGTGTGCCAGAATAGTCGAATTCACACGCCTGCCCGATAACAATTGGCCCTGCACCGATAATAAGAATGGATTTGATATCTGTGCGTTTTGGCATGGTGTCTTCCCTGTGACAAACGCCCGCACGAAATCATCCGCCGGGTTGGTTTTGCAAACTTTCAAGGTCAGGTCTGTTTTATATGCAAAACAGACAGCAAACGTAACCCCAAAAACGCATGTTTCTGTTTTTTGTTCGGCTGCGTTTTGCCGATAGCCGGTTTTACATGCTGTTCCAGCCTGTATTTGACATGAACTGTTATACGGCTGTTGATTCTTTGGATTGCCGTATCTGTTTTACATTTTTAAATACGTGATATTCCAGAAGCAGGATTATAAGTGAACAGGCCTGTTTTTCTGTTCCGGTTTTATTGATTTTATCCGGTTATGGTGTTTTCCGGGGCATTTAAACGCCTGTAATAATGCATCTGGCTAAACAATAATGCGAGCAGCCAGGGAGGTAAATTTTGCAATCAGGTGTGATATTTAACGTTTGCAGATACGCAACCAAACAGGGGATTGAAGCATTTCCTTGCAGATTGTTGCTCCCTGTAATCAGGGAAACTGTTTCGATAACGGAGGTTTTCATGCGCTGGCAAGGACGCAGGCAAAGCAGCAATATTGAAGACCGCCGTAATCAGCGGATTTCCGCCGGGGAAATAGGGTTGCGCACGGGGTTGGCTGGTATCGGCTTTGGGCTTTTACGCAATGGCGGCAAAGGATATTTCATCCTGGCGCTGATCTTTATCGCGCTGGGCTATTTCGGTTTTGATTCTTTCCGGTTTCTGTTCGGGGGCGGTATGTTGCAGCAGACAAGCTCACGGATTGAAAGCCAGGCGTTGGAACCGGCTGATGATAAGCGCATCCAGTTTATTGCAAGCGTGCTTGCTCAAACAGAGGATGTCTGGAATGAGATTTTCAAGGCAAGAAGAGAGCAGTATATTGCACCTGATCTGGTTCTTTTCCGCACTGCTGTGCGGTCTGCCTGTGGAGCTGCGACGGCGGCAATCGGCCCGTTTTATTGCGCCAGTGACCGCAAGATTTACCTGGATGAAACTTTTTTTGATCAACTGGCCAGCCAGTTCGGCTCACCGGGTGAATTTGCGCAGGCCTATGTCATTGCCCATGAAGTTGGCCACCATATCCAGAATATCACCGGAACCTTCGCCCCCCTTGACCGCCAGCGTCGGATTGCAGATGAAAAGACGGCCAATGTGCTGACTGTCCGTCTTGAACTTCAGGCCGATTGCTTTGCCGGCGTCTGGGCGCATTATGCCGGCAGACAGGGTATTGTTGAGGCAGGTGATATCGATTCTGCCCTTAATGCGGCGCATGAAATTGGTGATGATGTGTTGCAGAACAAGTCTCAGGGCTATGTTGTGCCAGACAGTTTCACCCACGGTACAGCTGCACAGCGTATGTATTGGTTCAAGCATGGTTTTAAAACGGGGACAGTGACAAGCTGTAATACAATGGACGGCAATATCTGAAGGGGCTGGTCTGTGGCAGAAGCCTTGTTCTGTAAAGTTTTATCCGGGGACAGGCGTTAAATCGATTAAAAGAACAGACTTGACCATGATTGCTGATATTCCGGAATTTTTCCTTCGTCTTAAGGTGATGGCAATGTCTTGCATTGCATTTTTCTTCTATGCCATACTCGACGACAGCCTGCTTTTTTCTATTGCAATTATCAGGGTCGCACAGATTGCATTGCATCTGACGGGCCACCTGGTTTCTTAAATGTGAAAGCAGTTTTGCCGGTATGTATCCTGGCATGATCGAAAACAGAAGAATACAGGTAAAACAATGACAGGAACAATATCCCAGGATCCAGGATTTATCCGGCGCGGGCTTATTCTTGTGTTTATTACGCTGCTGCTCGATGTTATCGGCATTGCTATTATCATGCCGGTTATGCCTGCATTTTTGAGAGAGCTTACCGGCGATTCTGTCAGCCGGGCATCGATTGACGGCGGTTTTCTGCTGATGGTTTATTCCGCCATGCAGTTTGTTTTTGCTCCTCTGGTCGGCAATTTTTCCGATCGGTTCGGCCGCAGGCCGGTTTTGCTTGTTTCTATTCTGACCTTTGCCATTGATAATCTGATCTGTGCATTGGCGATCAGTTACTGGATGTTGTTTGCCGGACGTATTCTGGCAGGGATCAGCGGTGCCAGTTTTGCCACATGTTCAGCTTTTATTGCTGATATTTCAGATGATAAAACCCGTACCCGCAACTTTGGCCTGATTGGCATTGCCTTTGGGGCGGGTTTTATTCTGGGGCCGGTGGTTGGCGGGCTTCTGGGCCAGTTTGGCCCGCGTATTCCTTTTTATGTGGCCGCGGCCCTTTCATTGATCAATTTTGTCTTTTCCTGGTTTATGCTGCCGGAATCGTTGCAAATGCAGAATCGCCGGCCTTTTGATATCAGGCGTGCCAACCCGCTTGGCACGTTGAGCCAGATGCGCAAATATCCTTCGGTTCTGTGGGTTTCGCTTGCCTTCTTTTTTTACTGGATGGCAGAATCGGTCTGGCCTTCTGCGTGGTCTTTTGTCAGCACCTATCGCTATGGCTGGAATGAAGGTCTGATAGGGTTGTCTTTGGGAATATTTGGTGCCGGGCAGATTGTTATTATGGGGGTTGTTTTGCCGCGTCTTGCTTCCCGCCGCTGGAGTGATTGGCGTATATCGGTTACAGGACTTGTTTTTGCCGTATTGGGGCTTGCCGGTTATTCCTTTGCTTCAGAAGGATGGATGATATTTGTTATTTTTGGTCTGACCTGCCTGGAATATCTGGCCCATGCGCCAATGCGAGCTATTGCGGCCAGTGAAGTTCCGCCTTCTGCACAAGGGGAATTGCAAGGCGCATTAACAAGCATCGGCAGTATCACTTCCATGACAGGGCCGATTATGTATACATGGATTTTTTCCCGGGCAACGGGTACGGATGCGCCGATTCATTTTGCAGGAGCGCCCTATCTGCTGGCTGCGGTTTTTGCTTTTGCCGCTTTGTTTGTCATGGTTTGCCTTGTCCGGCCGTCGAACAGAAAAACATCATGTAAAAAAATGCAGAAAAATTTCTGAGCCATAACTGTGTTTTCAAACGAAACACAACGCTCATTCTCCGATGAGAACTGTGAATGATTCATAAACCGGTTCCTGGTACATCAGGTTTTCTGCTCTGAAAGACAGCCTGATAAAGCTGCCTGCTGTTTGTGCTCTTTGATAAGATCAAGAAAGCGCCAGAACAGATAATGGCTGTCCTGCGGGCCGGGCGAGGCTTCAGGGTGGTGCTGTACGGAAAAAACCGGTTTTCCCATTATCCGGATACCGCAATTAGAGCCGTCAAACAAGGAAACATGTGTCTCTTCGACACCTTTCGGCAGGGTTTTGGCATCCACTGCAAAGCCGTGATTCATGGAAACAATTTCCACCTTGCCGGCAGTTATATCCTTGACAGGATGATTGGCGCCATGATGCCCCTGGTGCATTTTGATCGTTCTGGCTCCGCTGGCCAATGCCAGCATCTGATGGCCCAGGCAAATGCCAAACAATGGAATGCCGCTTTCAATAAACTTTATAATAGCCGGAACCGCATAGGAACCGGTTGCCTCCGGATCTCCGGGGCCATTGGAAAGAAAAATTCCATCTGGCTTCATGGCCAGAACGTCTTCTGCCGGTGTACGGGCCGGAATGACAGTCACTTTTGCGCCAAGGGCAGCCAGCAGGCGCAGGATATTGCGCTTCACTCCGTAATCAATAGCCACAATGTGATATTGCGCATTTTTCTCTTCACCATAACCTTCATTCCAGACCCATGGTGTCTGGCTCCATTGAAGTGATTGTCCGCAACTGGCATCTTTGGCCAGGTCCAGTCCCTCCAGGCCTGGCCATGCATCAGCACGTTGTTTAAGGGTCTTGATATCAAAATTTCCTGATGGTTCATGGGCAATAACTGCATTCAAGGCTCCCTTTTCACGGATAAGCGTTGTCAACGCACGGGTATCAGTGCCTGAAAGGCCAATAATACCGCGCGTTTTAAGCCAGTTATCAAGTTTTTCTGCTGCCCGGTAATTGGAAGGGCGGGTGATATCTGCCTTGAAGATGGCGCCCACAGCGCCAAACCGGTTGGCAGGGTTCAGAATTTCGATATCTTCCCTGTTGGTGCCGGCATTGCCGATATGGGGAAAGGTGAATGTTACGATCTGGCCTGTATAGGAAGGATCAGTCAGGATTTCTTCATATCCTGTCAACGCGGTGTTAAAGCACACCTCCGCCTCAGCTGCACCGGTTGCACCTGCGCCCTTGCCTTTGATAACTGTTCCATCCGCCAGTACAAGCAAGGCAGTTGGACGTGTTTCGATCCATGGTTCAGCGGTTTTTATGCTCATTTCGTGCGTCACTGTCTCTCTGTCCATTGGAAGACATGAAATTATTGATTTTGCCCCACCTTGCTGAAATCAATGATCCGGAGTCTGATTTTACTACATTATCTTGTCTGAAAAGTCTGCAACTTTTCGGACAATGCGGTAATCAGAGCATTTCCCGGTACTTGCCTGAGGGGATGGATGAAAAATCCACCCTCCGGTTTTGAAAATACAGATGTTCAGTCAGGTGTCAGGATGAAAAATGTATCTCTTTAAAAATAAAGGGCCTTTTTATCTTTTTTTCAGAAATGCCGGAAAAATCCCTTTTATCGGTCACTATGCCGTGATCGGACTGATTGACTGAGCCGAAAAGGCTGAATATCATTAACAAAACAGAAATGGAAAGGCATAATGTTGCGTGATGAGATTACCAATGGCTTGAAAGCAGCCATGAAAGAACAGGACAAGATACGGCTGTCAACGCTGCGTCTTGTCAATGCTGCGATCAAGGATCGGGATATCGCCAACCGTGGCGAAGGAAAGCCTGTGGCAGACGATGGCGAATTACAGGGTCTGCTGGCACGCATGATCAAACAGCGCGAGGAATCAGCCAGAATATATGATGAAGGTGGCCGCAGTGAACTGGCTGCTAATGAGCGCAGTGAAATTACTGTTATCCAGGAGTTTTTACCCCGGCAGCTTGATGAGGCGGAAATGAAAAAAGCTGTTGATAAGGCAATTGCAGAAAATGCAGCTGAAAGTCTGCGCGATATGGGCAAGGTTATGGGCTGGCTGAAAGAGCGCTATGCCGGACAGATGGATTTTTCCAAAGCAAGCGCTGCTGTGCGTGAAAAGCTCAAATAGTGAACGGCGGCGGTTTTTTCCTTCCGGACCGGTTCAGTTATTTTCAGGGAAGGGAAGGCTGAGTCTGTCTCAGCCTTCCTTTCTGTTTTCAGACCGGTTTCACCTTGCCGGTTTGCAGCCCCGAAAGCATAAGCTGTATATCGTTACCATTTGGTATCTGGTAAATCCGCAGGTCGAAATCAGGCATGACCGAATAGAGATGATCGAAAATATCTGATTGAATCGTTTCATATTCACCCCAGTTGACCGTATTGGTAAAACAGTAGATTTCAAGGGGCAATCCTTCTGCTCCCGGTGCCATCTGCCTGACCAGAATGGTCATATCCTTGTGGATGCCGGGGTGATTTTTGATATAGGCGGCAACATAAGCGCGAAATGTACCTATATTGGTCAGCTTTCTGATATCAGCGAGAATAGTTTCATCAGCGTTAAGCTTGCTGTTCCATTCCGCAATTTCCTGCTGTTTGTTTTTTATGTAGGTTTTAAGTTGCCGGTAGTATGAAAGGCTTTTGATATCCTTTTCGTTCAGAAAACGAATGCTGAACTGGTCGATATAAAGCGAACGCTTGATACGCCGGCCGCCGGCTTCCTGCATGCCACGCCAGTTTTTAAAAGGATCGGTTACAAATTTGCGGATTGGAACGGTCGTGATTGTCTTGTCAAAATTCTGCACTTTCACCGTATGCAGGGCAATGTCAATCACATCTCCATCTGCCCCGAGATTGGGAACTTCAATCCAGTCTCCGACGCGGATCATATCGGTTGAAGAAATCTGGATGCCGGCAACAAGAGACAAAAGTGTATCCTGAAAAACCAGAAGAAGTACCGCGGCCATCGCGCCCAAACCCGAAAGCAGGATAAGCGGTGAGCGGTCAATAAGCGTTGCCAGCATTAATATCGCAGCAATGGAGAAAAGCACGATCTTGGCAATTTGAACCGGCCCCTTGATCGATCTGAATTTTAATTGCGACTGGCGGCGGTAAAGCGTCTCGATAAAATTAAGCAGGGTGGCGAGGGTAAGTGCAATGATAAAAATGATAAACGCATTGGCAGCATTTTGGGCAACGGCAGCCAGTGCAGGAGGAATACCGGGGATAAACCTCACTCCTGATGAAAAAACCAGCGCCGGAGCAATATTGGCAAGATAGCGGATTGCTGTGCGTATCTCTGCATTTTGCCCACCGTCAATCAACGCAAGAAGTTTGTAGGAACCGCGAAGCAGCAGACGACGCACCAGAAAATTAACAATGAAAGCTGCGATGACAAGACCGGCACTCCATAAAACTGTTTCAACTCCCGGGTACGTGGTCAGTGACTGTAACTGCTGGGTGAATTGCTGCATACTTTCTCCTTTGAAATTTGTTCTGTAATCTCTGGTAACAGAAAGTATCTGTAATCCTTGTTCTGAGGTTATTGTGCGATTCGCAGCTGAGGTATCGCATGGTTCATGCAAAATACACAAAAGAATTAGTTTAAATGGCTGACAGGCAAGGAATCGGCTGAAAGTGTTTTCAAACCTGAGCTGCTTGTGTTTATATTTATATGTATTCAAAACTCCGGTTGTGCTGTTTACCGGTTTTCGACTTTGCAAGGATATTGTCTTTAATAATGCGCTTTCCGTCCGATTTTCTGGAAGAAATCCGTGCCCGGGTGCCTGTTTCGGCTGTTGTAGGGTCACGTGTCACTTTTGACAGAAAAAAAACCAGTGTCTCACGCGGGGATTTCTGGGCATGCTGCCCTTTCCATGGCGAGAAGACGCCAAGCTTCCATTGTGATGATCGCCGCGGCCGCTATCACTGTTTCGGTTGCGGGGTGAGTGGTGATCATTTCCGCTTTCTGATGGAGCTTGATGGTCTTCCTTTTCATGAAGCGGTGGAGCGTCTTGCTGATATGGCCGGCATTCCTGTGCCCCGGCCTGATCCTGAAGCTGAAAAGCATGAGGCCGAGCGGGCCACGCTTTATGATGTGATGGAATTGGCAGCACGGTTTTTTGAACAGCTTCTGCAAGACGAGGAAGGTTCCCATGCGCGCCGCTATTTGCGCGAGCGTGCGCTTGCACCGGCTTTGCAGAAGATGTTCCGTCTCGGGTTTGCAGCCGGCGGACATAACCGGCTGAAAGAGTTTCTGGTTGCTGAAGGTGTGGGCAGCCGCCAGCTTGAAGCATCCGGTTTGCTTGTCACCGGTGATGATGTGGCTGTGTCCTGTGATCGTTTCCGCGACCGTATCATGTTTCCGATTGAAAATGCCCGCGGACGGGTTGTCGGTTTTGGCGGCAGGGCGCTTTCATCTGGTGTGCGGGCCAAATATCTTAATTCGCCTGAAACGGATCTTTTCCATAAGGGGCGCATGTTATATAACCTCCTCCGTGCAAGGCGCGCATCCCGTCCAGGCGGGGGTAAGGCGGCAAAGCCGGTTATTGTTGTTGAAGGCTATATGGATGTGATTTCCCTTTCCGGTGCCGGTTTTGAAGAGGCTGTCGCCCCGCTGGGTACGGCATTGACTGAAGATCAGATCACTCTGTTATGGCGGTTTTGCAGCCATCCGGTTTTGTGTTTCGATGGCGATTCTGCCGGCCGCAATGCTGCTTTCCGGGCGCTTGATCGTGCTCTGCCTCTTATCAGGTCTGATGTTTCGCTGGGTTTTATGTTTTTGCCGGATGGCAAGGATCCTGATGATATCATCCGCGAAGGAGGGGGGCCGCTTTTCCGTGAATTGCTTGGGCAGGCGCTGCCTCTGGCCGATGTGCTGTGGCAACGCGAAACAGGCGGTCAGGTGTTTGTAACACCGGAAAGCCGGGCTGCCCTGGAAAAGCGGTTGCGCGATGCAGCTTTCACCATAAAGGATGAAAGCCTGCGCCATTATTACCTGCAGGATATACGCGAACGTGTGCGTGCATTTTTTCGCCCTGCTTTCATACCGTCCTTCCGCAGGGGGGAAGGGGCAAACAGGCCAGGCAGGCAGAATACAGCCCCCGGCAGGATAAACTTTTCAGAAAGTGTGACCCGTTCGGAACTGGTGAAAAGCAAAGGAGATGTTATCCTGCCGCGCGAGGTTGCAATTCTGGCAACGCTTGCCAACCATCCCGAACTCTGGAATGAGAACTTTGAAAAGCTGGCTGCACTTGAGTTCAGCAATCAGGAACTGGCGGCCTTGCATCGCACAATGCTGGATATTCTGGCGGAGTGGCGTCCCGGTAATACGGATGCCATGCTTGAGCTTCTGGATAAAAAAGGAAAGAAAACCATTCTGGCCCGGATTATGCAGTCTGTGCACAATTCAGGTATGCGCAGCGCTTTTGCCGCTGCTCCGCTGGAAGATGCCCGTGAAGCATTAAAACAAGCGCTCTACTTGCATCGACGCGCGCGCTACCTACATAAACAGTTGCGTGAAATTGAGACAGAACTGCTCAATAAGCCGGATAACAGTGTATTTGCAAGGTTGAGCGATGTCAAAAATGAACTGGAGCGTACAAATGCAACCGAAGCCCTGATTGAAGGATTTGGGTTATGGGATGTGGACTCAAATCGAAATGATGCGAATCATTAAAATGATTCGCCTTTTTGTTGCGAATCAGTCACGAGAGCTTGACGGGTAAGCATGTTTGTTGATTTAAGCGATTTAGACCACAAAAGCGGGCAATATCGGCAGGCCTGGGCGGCAAGGCAATCATTCAGGGTGCCCTGAAACTATGATGTTGTTTTGTGTTTTCCTGGCGTTTTTATCCGGAAATTCAGGCAGGGTAACCGGATTTTATACATTTCTGTAAGGGTTTGCTGCGTAATGCAGGCGCTATGAATGTCTGGAGTATGGACGGTATGGCTGGTAAGGCTAGGCAAAATGAGGATGCGGAGACGGAACGCGAGGTAAACGCGGATGGTCCTCTTCTTGATCTTTCTGATGACGCTGTCAAAAAAATGATCAAGCTCACCCGCAAGCGTGGCTATGTCACCATGGATGAGCTTAATGCTGTTCTGCCTTCCGGGCAGGTTACATCTGAACAGATTGAAGACACAATGGCCATGCTTTCTGATATGGGTATCAATGTCGTTGAGGATGATGAGCAGGAGCAGGAAACTGATTCTGAAGTAGAAGGCGGCGATCTGGTTGAGGCAGCGGGCACAGCGCTTGCCACAACAGCAAAACGCGAGCCGGCCGACCGTACCGATGATCCGGTACGTATGTACCTGCGTGAAATGGGCGCTGTTGAGCTTTTGTCCCGTGAGGGTGAAATTGCTATTGCCAAGCGTATTGAGGCTGGCCGGGAAACAATGATTGCCGGTCTTTGCGAAAGTCCGCTGACATTTCAGGCGCTTATTATCTGGCGTGATGAACTGAACGATTCCCGCATTCTGTTGCGTGAAATTATTGATCTTGAAACCACTTATGCCGGGCCGGAAGCCCGGCAGGCTCCGATTGTTGAGCGGATGCAGGAGGAAAAGCCGAAGCAGGAGCCGTTCCGCCGTGCTGTGCGTGATGATGATGATATCACCGATGTTGGTGGAGATGCTCCGGTTGAGGAGGATGATGAGGATGACGATGAGGCCAATCTTTCGCTTGCTGCGATGGAGGCCGATCTGCGCCCTCATGTTATGGAAACGCTTGATCTTATTGCCAATACCTATGTCAAACTGCGCAAGTTGCAGGATCAGCAGGTTAAAAGCAGTCTTTCTGCTTCGGATAGTGGCGCCTTGTCATCAAGCCAGAAGCGCCGTTACAAGGAATTGAAAGATCAGTTGATCAAGGCGGTCAAATCGCTTTCGCTGAATCAGAACCGTATCGAATCACTTGTTGAGCAACTTTACGATATCAACAAGCGCCTGGTGCAGAATGAAGGCAAGCTGAAACGCCTTGCTGATTCCTATGGCGTGCGTCATGAAGAATTTCTTAAGGAATATCAGGGGCGTGAGCTGGATCCTGATTGGGTTAATTATATTGCAACCCTGCCGGGGCGTGGCTGGCAGCAATTTGCTGTGCGGGAGACGAAGGCCATTCAGGTTTTGCGCAGTGAAATTCAGATGCTGGCACAGGAAACGGGCATTTCCATTGGTGAATTCCGCCGTATTGTCAATCAGGTACAAAAGGGTGAGCGTGAAGCGACAATTGCCAAGAAGGAGATGGTGGAAGCCAATCTGCGACTGGTTATTTCCATTGCCAAGAAATATACCAACCGCGGCTTGCAGTTTCTTGATCTGATTCAGGAAGGCAATATTGGCCTGATGAAGGCGGTGGACAAGTTTGAATACCGTCGCGGTTATAAATTTTCGACCTATGCAACGTGGTGGATCAGGCAGGCTATTACCCGCTCGATTGCCGACCAGGCGCGGACAATCCGTATTCCGGTGCATATGATTGAAACGATTAACAAGATTGTGCGGACATCACGCCAGATGTTGCATGAGATCGGGCGTGAGCCAACGCCGGAGGAGCTTTCAGAAAAGCTTGCCATGCCACTGGAAAAGGTGCGCAAGGTTCTGAAAATTGCCAAGGAGCCGATTTCGCTTGAAACCCCTGTCGGTGATGAGGAAGATTCGCACCTTGGTGATTTTATTGAGGATAAGAATGCCTTGTTGCCTATTGATGCCGCCATTCAGGCCAATCTGCGTGATACGACAACGCGGGTTCTGGCATCACTTACTCCGCGTGAGGAGCGCGTTTTGCGGATGCGCTTTGGTATTGGTATGAATACTGACCATACGCTGGAAGAGGTTGGCCAGCAGTTTTCGGTTACGCGGGAGCGTATCCGCCAGATTGAGGCAAAAGCCCTGCGCAAGCTCAAGCATCCAAGCCGCTCACGCAAATTGCGCAGTTTTCTTGATTCATAAAGGAACTGGGCGGTGTTGTGTTTTTAAAAAAGGCGCCATTTCTGGCGGTTTTCTATTTGCAGATGTTTTGTTTTTCTTTTCATCCGATGGTTTTGCGGTCTTTTTTCATGCCGGTAAACCAGTCAGTAAAAGCCGGAAACATGGCTGAAACCACAAATATCAGGTGAAGCAGAGTGTACTGCATTAATTGCCAACCTTGATACTGGTTGGCATTCAGGAAAATCCGTAACAGATGCATCGGCGAAATCGCGACAATGGTTGAAGTAGCCCTGACCTTGAGCGAGCCGGTATCAATGATGCCAGGTCAATGAGCTTCTTTTTGCCTTCATCAAAATGGCTGGCGAAATTTTCATAACCGGAAATAATAACCATGGCGACAAGACCGGCTATAAGCGCCGCGTCAGTCAGGCCAGGCATTTTCAGAATGGTGTCTGTATCAGTCAGACCTGGTGCTTCTGGACGTGGAATCAAACAGTTTGTGTGCAAACGAAAAGGCATAAACAGCAGGTGTGATTGCCAGTCCCGGATAAAAGATAACAAGAAGTCAGCAGGAGGCAAGAATAATAAATTCAATAAGAAGTTTTATGCGTTTCATGTGTCTTTCTGTTTCAAAATTGAAGTCTGCTTTACATTTATAATAAAAGAAGAATATCGCAAATCTTTGAATAAAGGTGAATTCTGTTAAAATATAAGGTTAAATAACTATAATATGAAATATGATAATTTGAACCGGCCTTTCTGGCAAACCAAAACACTTGATGAAATGACTTCTGCCGAATGGGAGAGCTTGTGTGACAGTTGCGGCCAGTGTTGCATGCATAAACTTGAAGATGAGGATACCGGCAACTTTTATGAAACAAGTGTCTCATGCGTTTTGCTTGACAGGGAAACCTGCCGCTGCCGCAATTATCAGAACCGCAAGGCGCAGGTGCCTGATTGTGTCCAGCTGACCTGTGAGATGGTTGAAACCGTCCGGTGGCTGCCGCAAACCTGTGCCTATCGTCTGATTGCCGAAGACAAGGATCTGCGATGGTGGCACCCTCTTGTCTCCGGCAGCCTTGAAACCGTGCATGAGGCCGGTATATCCATGCGAGGAAAAATAAAGGCACGGGAAGATCAGTTGACAGAACCCGAAGATTATCTCGCCTATGTCACAAAAGCGGTTTAATCTCTTTTCCTTGCTGTATTGTCCCGAGGTATGATCCCTGCCCTATTTTTTGTTAATCAGTTCCATCGTGAGCGAAACATTGATATCATAACTGTTTTCGCCGGTGGCGATTGGCATGACAGATTTGGCCATCCGGGCCATCATTGGTTCCATGACGGATGATTTTTCTTCTATGCGCCATGTCCGCCCCAGCGTGACCCCCGCCGTATCGGCCAATATTCTGGCTTTGGCAATGGCGTTGGTAACTGCGTTTTTCCGGGCTTCATCATAAAGCGGTTGCGGGTTGGCATTGGTCAGCGTCATCTGGCCAAGGCCGTTGGCGCCGCTGGTCATGGCATCATCTACAATCTGACCAAGTCTGGCCAGATCATAAACCTTCAGGTGCAGCATATTGGTGGCCTGATATTCTTTTTTGTCAGGTTGCCTGGGCGTAGAATTATCGGATTGATAGACTGGTTGTACTGTCAGCCCTACGGTTTGCATGTCATTTTCTTTAATGCCGGCGGCTTTCATGGCTGCAATAACCTTGGTCATTGTGTTGCTTGTCTGATCCATCGCGGCCTTGGCGGTTTCTGCTTCATGCGAGACTGAAAGGTCAAGCAAAGCCATATCCGGTTTTGCGCTGGCTGTGCCACTCGCATAGACTGTTATCTTTGCCATATCATTTGTCTGCATCTGTATGTCTTGAGACAAAGCGGGTGCACTGCATAATGCCGCACCCAGAAAAACTGCTGAAACAGGCATTATCAGTGTTTTTTTTCGGCGAAACAGAAGAGGGAAAGTAATTTTTTTATGCATGAAAATCCTCAGTTAAACTTGTGTATGCAGTATAATAGTTAATAATTATTATGGAGTGAATAGGACAGTTTGCAAATTTTTAAAAAAAAGCCTTGTTTGCCTGTATGCTTTCGGCTAGACCACATGTGATTTTGTGCAATCAAAATCAGATGATCCAGTTCTTTGTTCTGTTGTATTTTTGCAGATGTTGAACATGCGGTTTGACTGCAAAGTGCCGTGGGTGGATATTGGGTTGGGCCTGTAGCTCAATTGGTCAGAGCCGGCGGCTCATAACCGCTTGGTTGGGGGTTCGAGTCCCTCCGGGCCCACCATTATTGAATTTTACCCTTATAAGTTATTGTTTTCGTTTGTATATTTTTCAGGTGTGGGCAACAGGATAAAAAGTGCGGGCAAAGATGTTTATTTTTTGTTCCTTTCCAGCTTGCCGATTGCATCCATTGCAAGCCTTCTCCTGTCTGCTGAGCGGGTATAAAGAGATGGCATATCATCATCTGTCCATCCGAAAATTGCTTGCAATTGGGCCACGGTAGCCCCTGCATTTGCGGCACGTGTTGCGCTGATTTGTCTATGCCCGCTTTCCTGCATGCTTCTCTAAAGCAGTTCCCAAATGACTCTTTAGTCAACGGTTGCCGCTTTTCTCCGCAGATAAATGCAAGGTCACTTGTGAGTCCAGCATCCTGTGTTTTGGCATCTGATTGAGCGTTCTTTTTAACAAGGTCGGTTTGGCGTGTCAGATCGCGAATGATGCGGTAGCACTCAGTCTCCATCTTGTAGCTTGTCAGCAGGTTTTAGACCGTTTGACAGCAGGTTTCAGACTAATCCACTTTATCCATCCGTTTCAGATTGCTGTAGCTTGTTGAAAATAACTGGCTATATCTGCAAATTTATTCCGACGGCTGCGCTTTGGCTCCGCCGCTTTTTATACCACCATCGTTTGCTGGTGAAAACTTGCCGGTTAATTGTGCAAAGTTTGCACTATTTTCTGGCCGCCCGGCTTTTATCTCTCCATTTTGCTTTTGCCAAAGCTCGCGATAGGTCTGGACAAACACTGAGCGATCAATGACAGACAGCTCATTGCGAAACAGATTTTCTGCAACTTCAAGCAGCAAAGCGCTGTCTTTATCAGTTTTGACAAGCACCGCATCTATTGCTTCTGCGCCGTTGATTTCGATTGCCCGCAAGCGGTGCGCTTCGGCAACAAGTGTATATTTGCCGCCTTTTGCATTTGGTGTGTGCCGTACAGTGATCGGGTTCAGTAACCCTTTGCTGGCAATAGAGGCGGCAATCGCTTTCGCGTGATCCTCATCCACTGGACGGATGCGTTCCGGCACTACGATCTCGGCCACAGGTATGGATTTAAACTCAGCCATTATGCTGCCGCCTTTCTGATTTCGTCCATGAAAAGGCTCTTCGCCATTTCTGCCCACTGGCAATAAGCCTTGTTAAAAACAGGCTCATCCAGCCGCACGTTGACGGTGCGGATAGCGAATGCGATTGATGTGCGCTGCCGCTCCTGCATGGTGACAATGCGCCTGCGCGGCACATGAAATTGATAATGCAGAATATGAATGGCGATCTGCAATACCTGCTGTCAAACAACATTGACGAAAATAATCGAAGTAAATCACTTTTTATCATCCCGTGTTCTGGCAGCTGCCGGGGCGTTTTGGCGTGTCAGATCGCGAATGATGCGGTAACGCCCGGTCTCCTGTTCATTCTTCCTGGCCTCAAAGGCCATTTGTTTGTCGCGGGTCTGACAGGACAGCCATGTTTTGCAGCATCAGCCGCTGCCAGCGATAGCGGCTGTTATGAGAATGGCTATCAGTGTTTGTGTACCGTTCATGCTTCTTCCTCCTGAATTAAAAGGGGCTTCAAACCCCTTTAAAGGCTGTTTAATTTTGCTTGATCTTCTATAACCGGATAGATACTGAAATTATCCCGGTCTGCGCTTTCCAAAACCTGCTGGATGATGGATTGCCATGCTTCCTGCCCGTCAGTGGCCATGCAATGAATTCCGGTACACAATTTTTTACCTTGCGGAATTTTTGTACAAAATAAACGCCATGCGCCGTCAGGCATTTTAAAAAGCTCAAACCTGTTGCTGCCATGCGTCAAAATGTAGTCAACGGCTTCATCTGCCGTCAAGCCGCATTCCAGCATATTGTCATGCTTTTCTGAATATAGTGTATATGTTTGCTTTAACATGACAGTCTCCGATATGGCTTGATATTGAGGCTTTTTCGGAGGAGTAGCTCGAGGCTTCCCGAACTGCCAGTCCCAATCGGTGACAACCGGCGGGCCGGTGACATTCCAGAATAAAATACAGCCTTGACCCTTGTTTTGCTGGCATATTTCCCAGGCTTTCGCATCATAATGCCTGTCACCTGGAAACGGCGGGATTGAGCATCCGGCCACATCTTGAAGGAACAACTGACGCCAGCACCAGGCAACTACGCCGGGGATGGCTTATTCGTGCTTTTTCCCTTTTAAAATTGAAATATCTTCAAAGTCCACTCAAATTCAGTTGCGGGTAGTCATTCCTGCGTGCGTACTCTCCTCCCCAATCCTGCCTGCTTGCAGGCAATGAAGATGAACAATCACAACAGGTGGTTGTAGTTGGTTAGCAAGCGCCACGCCGGTTGCGCCGTCTTCCGGCACGGAAAAAGCTGCAACACCTCGATATTGTCATACCAGATGTTTTCACCAGTCTGTGTAGGCACCATTTGCGTTGCGGGGATATTCGAAAATTCATTCGTTTTCTGTGATTGGGCTGTCATTGTAGGTAAAGTGACACAAAAGGCAGAGAAAGCTTTTCAAGTAATGAAACCGCAAAGTACACAATGGAATGATAGAAGAAGTAAAATAGCTTCTATGCCAGTTTTAAGAATTTCAGGGCAATTGTTCTTTTTGAGTAAATCTCTGATCAAATCCCGATTTTATAACAGATATATACACGGACATGATATCAGATAAGAAGCAGGATTAAAAACCTTGTTTTCGAAAAAATTTTCACAGTTGTTTGAATATATGTATATCAACGTGGTTTGAGCTTCTTCTTTTCAAGACAGTTAATAACTGGAAGGTCATGAAATCCTTCACGATCAAGGACTTGATTGTAAATTCTTTGATCAGATCCGGAATTTTTCTTGCTGATATTAATATAAAACTGTCCATGCCAGCGTGGAAATATTAAAAAGCGAAAATAATAAAAAACTCTTATTGTTGCTTCAATTTTTGTTCTGAACACCGGTAACACACTTGCCGGCCGTATGTTTAGTGATGGTTCATTGGAAAACACTTGTGTTATGGATTCTCATGTTGTCGATGTCAGGGATAAACTGCCACAAAATACAGATCATTTCTATCATGATAATGGTGACGGTTCTGTGGAAGATGGTTATCATCAGGGTTATAAATCGAGTGTACCGGTTTCTTCTTTCGGAGCAGGATCCATCGCCAGTGCATCATTTAAATGGCGGTTCGCCGGCGAATCAGAGTTTCTGATTGATCAGGAAAGGTAAACAGGCCCCGTTCGGGAAAGGCATTTTCGGCAAGCCTTGCAGGAAAAAAGCCCCGGCATATCTCATGTCGGATTTTTATGCGGATAAACTTTGTCTAATGATCTGACATTTCACGCTGCCATTCAATATCAAGCGATTCACGGAGGGCAAAGCGTACGATGTAGTTTACAAAAACACCTTCCATGCTGCGGCACGCATTTTCTTCTACCGGTGTTTCAATCTGGACTTCAAGTTCAAGCGGATCGGCGAACATATCGAGACGTATTTTATTTGAAAAAGATATATGTGCCTCATTCAGCATGTAAGCAAAGTCAAATTGATGATTCCAGTGTTTTGATGGCTGAACGAGATATTTACTGGCATTTGATGTTTTGATGATAGTACGGGAACGAACCACTCTGTATCTTCCTGTCCGATTACTGCTGCTGGCTCGTCAGCACCGTTTTGCAGGCAATAGAATTGGCGGCTGTCAGTTTTTATCTGCTTCAAGCTGCATTTTCACGTGCACAGTTTTTCCAAGCCATGCGCCGTCAGGATCATTTTCCCGGCCGATAGCGAAAGATAGCCTGTCTATTTCCGCATTTCCGGTAATTTGTGCATGTCCGCTTTGTTCATTAAAAGTAAAATGCAGAGCAAGCGGACGGGTTATGCCGCGAATTGTGATGTCACCTGTTGCCAGCCAATCATTGTGCTGGCGCGTGAACGTGTTCAGAAAAACATGAATCTGCGGATAACTGGCAATATCCAACCCGTCTTTTTCACCAAGATTACCGGATACAAAGGAATCATCATAGCTGATTGAAGCAGTGTCAATAACGATTTCGGCTTTTGCTGTATCGGGATGGTCGGGATCAAAATAAATATTGGCATTCCAGTTTTTTGCCATGCCATTTTGCGGTGTTCCGGAAAAATCCAGAAGGTAGCTGAGGGATGAGCGTTTGTAGTCAATAGTCCAGTTTGCAGCAAAGGTCGAGGCAGATGCAAGTGGTTCCGCCTGTGTTGCCGGGCTGTTATTCATCTTCTGCTGGCCGGCCGAATACCGGCCAAGCAAAATGCTGCTCAAACCTGCAACCAGAAAGAAAAGCACGGCAACAGTTGCGCTTGCCCTTTTTGCTGTTTTATGTGGCAGAGTGCTGGTTGGCAGCATACGCGATATTTCCGGCACGCGGTCGATCATGCTGTGTTTCAATGCACCACCAATATGCAAAAAAAGAAGAAAAACAAAACTGTAGGCAAGAAAGGCATGGAGACTGCCTGCCATTGCCTCCAGTCCTGCATCGGCTGCCACCGGAAGGTTGGGCCAGATAAAACCGGGGATAAGGAAAAGCAGAGTTGGAATTCGCGTTGGCGAGGCTGAAACCAGCAGCCAGCCAGTCAACGGGACTGCAAGCATGAGAAAATAAAACAGAAAGCTGACAATTTCAGCCACTGTCTTTTCAATCCACAGCATGGGCGCTTTTGCTGGCGGTTTGTTGATAAGCCGCCAGGCAATACGGGAAAATGTCAGAAGCAGGACGAGAATGCCGATTGTTTTATGCCATTGGAACAGCAGAAAACGTATCTGATCTTCAGCATCAATCAGTTGCGTCATGACAAAGCCGATACAGAGCTGGGCTATAATGGCCAGCGCGATAAGCCAATGCAGCCAGATTGCTCCATAACTGTAAGCGGAAAGCTGTTTTCGTGTGGAACGCTGCGGCATGGTAAGCGGTTTTCGTATCACTTGGACAAGACAATACCCTTTTGCTTACATAACAAACGGGAAGCGAATCAAAGATAAATATACTGCTTTCTACGATTCTGCAACTGCGGCAGGGTTATTTCTGGACAAGTTCTGTTTCGATAATGAGGCTTACATCATCGCTGATATATTGAAGAAGAACGTTGACACCGAAATCGCTGCGCTTCAATGTTCCCCTTGCTGAAAAGCCGATAACCGGTTTTCTAGCCATGGGATGCGGATTGAGCGCGCCATTGAATGTAACATCAAGGGTGACAGGTTTTGTTACGCCATGGAATGTCAGATTACCGGTGACCTTGCCAGTGTTTTTACCGGTTACCTTGATTTCTGTGGATGTAAAAGTGATTTTATCAAATTTTTCTGCATCAAGAAATTTTCCGCCAGCAATTTCCGCATTGAAGGTGTTTGGCTTTGCCGGGTAATTGGTGTCAACAGATTTTGGATCAATCGTAACATTCAGTTTCGACCGGGCCGGGTTTTCCGGGTCAAGGTCAAGCTGTGCATAAATCGAATCAAAGCGGCCATAATAGTTTGAAAGCCCGAAATGCTTTACGCTCCACAACAGGTTGGTATGGGTTTTGTCGGACTCATAAGTACCGGCAGGGGCATTGATGGATTGGGCGGAAGCGGCGGCAAGACCGGTTGCAAGAATAGCGGCGGTGATAACAGACTTTAAAAACATAAAAACATTCCTCCGAACTTGAGAATATTAAGGCGAGAACCATTTATGCGGGAATTGTGCATGATCAGGATGACCGGATTATTTCACAATACTTTATCGCAAAATAAGCAGGCCGGCAAATGTTACATATAATTAGGGGATCGAATATCAGATCAAAGACTGTAAAAGGTAACGGATTGTTTCAGGATTTTTGACAACCGGAACAGATGTTTTCCGGCATGCTGGCCCTTGCAGCATGGATAATGTTTCCATACAGGGCCGGTTGGTATATACCCGATTCCGATAATAAATAACCGGCTGCCATGCAGCTTTTTGAGAGGCAGAATGGGTATTTTGCATTATTTCCGTTGGGCGTTTTTTTTAACTGTGGCCGGTCTTGCGCTGGGAGCATGGCTGGGTTGGGTTTATACCGGAACGCTTGCTGGTGCTGGCAGTTTTTTCTTTGTCTGTTCTGTTCTTGCTCTTTTGGAAATTTCAGTTTCTTTTGATAATTCAATTGTTAATGCGCGAATGCTGCGTGGCATGACACGCAAATGGCAGCACAGGTTTTTGACTTGGGGGATTGTTATTGCTGTTTTCGGGATGCGTATTATTTTTCCGCTTGCCGTTGTTGCATTTGCTGCGCATCTGGATCCGGTTTCGGCATTCCGGCTTGCTGTATGGCAGCCGCAGGAATATGCGCGCATTATGACGGATGCCCATGTAGGTATTGCTGCTTTTGGCGGCACGTTTCTGATGATGGTGGCGCTGAAATATTTTTTTGATGCCGGAAAGGATGTGCACTGGATTCGTGTTATTGAGGTGCATGCGAATAAATTTGCAGCGGCACAGGGCATTGAGATTGCTATCACGCTTGTTCTGGTTCTGGTTTTTGCCGGTTTTGTTGATACGATGGATGAGCATGCATTTCTGATAGCTGCGATCTGCGGTCTTTGGGCGTTTCTTGCTGTGGAGGTGCTTGGCGCGTTTCTTGATGCCACACAGGAGCAGATGGATAAAGTGCATCGTGGCGGGGTAGGCACGTTTGTTTATCTTGAAGTGCTTGATGCCAGTTTTTCATTTGATGGTGTCGTTGGCGCCTTTGCTTTATCAACCAATCTTTTTGTCATTGCAATCGGCCTTGGTATCGGAGCTTTTTATATCCGTTCAATGACGGTTATGCTGGTTGAAAGCAAGACGCTTGGCCAATATCGTTATCTTGAGCATGGTGCGTTTTATGCCATTCTGGTTCTGGCTTTTATCATGTATGTTCAGACAGTAACACATGTTCCGGAGATTATTACGGGTCTGATCGGTGTTTGCTTTATTCTGGCGGCGTTTTATTCATCAATCCGCTATAACCGGAAACATCCGGAATGGCAGAAGCAGATAGAGGAAAACGCGTGATTGTGTTCAGAGCCTTTTGCAGTCAGATGGCGCATCTGGCGCCGGCCGCATTGCTGCCGGCAGAAAATCATGGCATTCGGCCTGATGCCATCAGGATAATAATATTTTAAGCGGAAAGCGTGAGTTCAATGCCGTTTTTTTGCATTTTCTTGAGTGCCTTGTCGAATGATCCCTCCAGGTCAATCGCCCGGCAGGCATCAAGCACCACGCGCGCCTGAAAACCGCAGAAGATTGCATCAATGGCGGAACAGGCTACACAGAAATCTGTGGCAAGTCCGCAGAATATGAGCCGCTCCATACCACGCTCCTTCAGATATCCGGCAAGGCCGGTTTGTGTGCTGCGATCACTTTCAAAAAAGGCAGAGTGGCTGCCAATGCCGGAGTTGCAGCCTTTGCGGAGGATAAGCCCGGCGGGTGCCGTATTCAACCCGGGGTGAAAGGCTGCTCCGTTTGTGTTCATAACACAGTGGTCAGGCCAGAGGATCTGTTCCCCATAAGGCATCGTGATGGTATTATAGGGCACCTTGCCTGCATGGTTTGAGGCAAAGCTTACATGATCGGGCGTATGCCAGTCCTGTGTCAGGATGATATGGCGGTGATGGTCTATCAGCCGGTTGATTGCAGGAAAAACAGAATCTTCTTCCATGATGGCAAGAGTACCGCCGACACACAGATCATTCTGAACATCGATAACAATCAGAGCTTCTTTCAGCATGTTCCACCTTTCGTGTGATTCTGTTGCAGTGGTCGTATTTGCCAGTAAGGCCAGGTATTTGAAATAGCCGGTTGCAGTCCGCTGCCTGTCATTTTATCAAGCAGGGATGATATCGGGCGGTTTTAATGCTTCGTCCTGTTGCTGAAACGGTCTGATTTTTTTAACTTGCCACATTATTTCATAACCCGGATGATTCTGTTCGACTGTGAAATGCTTCAGGAAAGATAATATGAATATTGCGATAATCGGTACCGGTTATGTTGGCCTTGTGTCAGGAGCCTGTTTTGCCGGGTTTGGTTTTTCTGTTACCTGTGTTGATAGTGATCTGTCAGTTATCTCAAGATTGAATGCCGCTGAAGTTCCGTTTTTTGAACCGGGGCTTGGTGAAATGCTCGCCCGTAACCGGCGGGAAGGGCGCCTGTCTTTTTCAACCGATCTGGCAGCCAGTGTCTGCAACGCAGATGTTGTTGTCTTTGCTGTCGGCACGCCTTCACGCCATGATGGTGGAGAAGCGGATATGCAATATATCGAAGTTGCAGCTGATCAGGTTGCTGGCGCAATGAAGCCGGGCACTGTCCTTGTTATCAAATCAACTGTTGTAGTGGGAACAAATGCCCGTATCCGCGAGCATATCCGTGCACTGCGGCCCGGTGTGGAATTTTTCCTGGTATCCAATCCTGAGTTTTTGCGGGAAGGATCGGCAATTGAGGATTTCATGTATCCTGACCGTGTTGTTATCGGTGTTGATGATGTCCGTGCAAGAGAAGTTATGCAGCAGCTTTATCGTTCGCTTTATCTGCGGGATATACCGCTTGTTATTACTTCTCCTGAAAATGCGGAACTGATCAAATATGCTGCCAATGCCTTTCTTGCCATGAAAGTGACATTTATTAATCAGGTGGCAGATCTTTGTGAAAAGACAGGGGGAGATGTGCAGGAAGTTGCACGGGTGATTGGCATGGACAGAAGGATTGGCCCTGACTTTTTGCGTGCCGGGCCGGGTTTTGGCGGTTCGTGTTTTCCCAAGGATACACTTGCTTTTGCCGCAACCGGAAGGTCTTTAGGTGCTCCGCAGCAATTGATTGAAAGTGTGATTACGATTAATGAGGCACGCAGGCAGATGATGGCAGAGCGCATTATCGCTGCGGCAGTAGCGGGGGAAATACGCACTGTTGCAGTGCTTGGTGTAGCTTTCAAGCCTGATACGGATGATATCCGTGAATCTCCGGCGGTTGACGTAATTGCTGCTTTGCTTGAAGCGGGCCTGTCAGTCCGTGCCCATGATCCGAAGGCCGCGCAGGCGGCATCCGCCGTTTTCCCTGATGTGGTCTGGTGTTCTTCACCTTATGAAGCTGTGACCGGAGCTGGCGTAGGGGTTATCCTGACTGAATGGGATGCCTATAGCAGGCTGGATTTGAAAAAGCTTGTCGGCCTTATGAAAGGAAATGTGCTGATTGATATGCGCAACATCTATAGAGCAGAGGATCTGGCTGGTACAGGGCTTGATTACCGTTCTGTCGGGCGACCATTTGTTAAGTAAACAAGGAGTCCTGTTTTTGAGCTGTTGCCGCTCCCTGATTATCTGTAATGCCAGTTTCATGCTGTTTAACTTTAAGATTTGATCTGTTGTGTCAGCAGAAAATCCGGCCACTTTTTAACCGGATAAAAACTGTCTTTATTTTAGTATTATCTTTTATTATGGGCTTTCATCATGTTGTCAGCAATGGTCGGTTTATCAAAACGTCCGGGTTTATATGCCATCCTGTTCATTATTTTTTATTTCATTTTTGAGGCGTGTTTTATCAGCGCTATTTCGCTGGGGGCCGGCCTTGATGATGCAGAACTGATTTCGAATCTGAGCTTCTGGAACTGGGGCTATGGCGGCTCACAGCCGCCGCTGTACACGTGGATTGCTTATGGTGTCACGCAGTTGTCCGGTCTTCATTTTCTGCTTTTGCAATTGTTGAAATTCACTGTTCTTGCCAGTACTTTTCTGGCTGTCTATGCGGGGTTGTATCTGTTGAATGTGCGCCCGGCCGTGGCTGTGTGTGCGATGTTGTCAGTCTTTCTTCTGCCGCAGATCGGTTGGGAATCACAGCGCGCGCTTATCCATTCGGTTATGGGAACAGCAGGATCGGCCTGGTGTTTTGCAGCTTTTGCATGGTTTATGAAAAGACATTCCACCCTGGGTGCAGTGGTTTTCGGTCTGGCAATTGCGGCTGCTGTTCTTGGAAAATATAATGGCGGCCTTTTTGTGCTGGCCTTGCTGATTGCTGCGCTGGTCATGAATGAAACAAGGCCGTTGCTGAAAACATGGCGATTTGCGCTGTCGCTGATTGTGTCTGTGCTGGTTATGGCTCCGGCGCTGCTTTTTATGATCCTGCATCCCGAAGGGGTAATGGAACGCACCGCCAAATTCAATACTGGTATATCCGGTAATCCTGCATGGGATCGATTGGCCGGCTTGCTTGATCTGTCAACAGCAGCGTTGAGTTTTCTGCTGCTTGCACTGGCCGTTGCCGGTATTGTTGCGCTGTTAACCCGGCGGAACAGAAAAACCGGCACGGATTGGGCAGAACTGTGGGCAGAACGTTTTCTTGCTGTCATACTGGTCAGCGGTCTTATGCTGGTTGTTGCAATTATTATGGTTTCAGGTGCGACCAGTATCAAGGATCGCTGGCTGCAACCGGTTCTCTTTCTGGCGCCTGCCTGTCTCACCCTGTTTCTGGCCCGCTTTGAGAGCAGTTTGCGTGCCTGCAAGGCTTTTGGAATATCAGGGCTGGTCGCAGCGCTTTTGGTGCCGGCCGTTCTTTATATCAATCTCAGGGCAGGGTTTGATAAAGATAAGCTGCCGGGGCAAAATCTTGATTATCAGGCTCTGGAAAGAGTTCTGAAGGAGCGAGGGCCTGTTGCAACTGTTTTGTCGTCCTATCCATTTATTCCAGGCAATTTGCGCTTGCTTGACCCTGCGATAAAAACACTGTTTGCGGAAACACCTTTTGCAAGCAGCCGGCTTGCCCGACCGCTTGTGGTGTTATGGGACAAGGACGAAACACTGCCTGCCCGGCTTCGTTTTATTCTTGCCCAGGCAGGGATTGAACCACGCAATCCGGTTAATTCCATTGATCTTGCCTATCGCGGGGCAGAAGATGTCGTGAAGAGGGTCTATTATCTTTATATTCCCTGATCGGCTGAAAAACTTCAGTAAACACAAGGAATTTTGTCACAACATTCAATTGTATCAAATCAAATGTTTGATTTCTTATGGCAAGTACAATCCGACCCAATCGGGTGCGCGGCACGCACAGCGTTGACCTGATGGTCAATATCGTTAAAGAATTAACAGAATCGGGCATGTCAGACGCCTGGATTATGCGGCATATCGGCATGGACATGGATGAGCTTTTAAGATTAAAGCAATTAAGCGGTCTTGCCGCCTTATTCAAAGACAGGGAATTCAGCAGAGCATGGGAGCGTGACCCCAGTGACGGGAAATGAAGTAAGAGAGGCACGTGGCAAACTCGGCGACTTGTGGAATCTTGGGCGTCCACTACGCATGTCAGAACTTGGCCGGGCTTTGCGGCTCAGTAGACGTGATGTCGGTGCAACCGTCCGTGACTGGGAAAGAGGGCACACCGATATTTCCGGTCCGGTATCTGTTGCAATTGAAATGATGCTGGCTGGTGCGATACCTCCTGATCCGTTTGAAATAATTATATTATATTCAGGAAAAAACGATGAAAATTGATACAATAAAAGCATGCGGGGACATGATTTTCTATCCTGGTAAATTTGCAACTGCCGGTTCTTTCTATCCATTATAATAACCTCTGAAACAGGTTGAAGCCCGCCGCTGGTGGAGCTTGCATCAGATATATTCGAAAAATCCTGATGCCGCTATGCCGGAGTGCTGATTGAAATGCCTGTGGGATGTGTCATGGGGCCAAAAGTCCTGTTTAACTGCAAAATATGTTTTCCAGCCGGCTGCATTATTGCAGACATCAAAAGTTTCATATGACTGAAAAATGCTTGTATTCAAGCTGTTTCTATCTGCGCTCGCCGATATTCCCGATAAATCAGCCAGAGATTGCGCAGATAAACCGAAAAGCCGAAGCTGTTGCCCAGAATGAACACAGGGTTTTTAAGGTAAATAGAATAAATCAGCAGCAGACCGCCGCCGATCAATGAAAAAAACCAGAATGCCATCGGCATAACACTTTTTTTCGCTATCTCCGAGGCCAGCCATTGAACAACAAAGCGCATCGTAAAGCATATCTGCCCTGCAAATCCAAGTATCATCCACCAGTCCCACTGGACAATAAAGACTTCATGTATCCAGTTTGAAAGATTGATGAAAATTGTATTCATTATGATTTGTCCAGATCAATTTCCACTACTTTGGGCAGTATCCTGCAACGGCGACGCAACCACCAGACGCCGATCAGGTCAAGAATGCCGACAATGCCGCGGTCAAGAACGCCGTATTTCGATTTGCCGTAACGCCGCTGGCGGTCAATCACTTCAATATGAATAACCCCATAACCTTCCCGCAGAACCAGTGCGGGAAAATAACGCTGCCAGTTTTCAAAAAAAGGCAGGCGCCTGAAAATATCCGTATAAACAGCCTTCAGACCACAAGCGGTATCGCGTGTGTTGTCGTGAAGAATCGAACAGCGCAGGCCATTGGCAAATCTGGATGCCCATTTTTTTGCGGTGGAATCGGTACGCTGCAACCTTTGCCCGGCAGCAATGCCACAACCCGGCCCGGCGCCAATCAATGCATCAGCGAGTTGCGGCAGGTAGGCAGGGTTATTTTGCCCGTCACCATCAATTGTCAGAATGATTTTCCCCTTTGCAGCAAAAATACCGGTGCGTAATGCAGCACCCTTGCCGGTGGATATATCATGGCGCAGATAACGCAATACTTCTGTGGCCCGGGCTTTTTTATGCACGATGTCGCTGGTGTTATCAGTCGAGCCGTCATCAATAATCAGAATTTCATAGTTGCGCCCCGACATTGCCTTGACAGTTTCATCCAGAAGAAAGTCAAGGTTGTCTGCTTCATTACGGCAGGGAATGATAACAGATAATAGCATAAGGATTATTTATCTTTGAATATATAAAAAACAATGGCATAATAGTAACATTAAAACAGGGAGGAATGCTACCTGCCCGTTGAATAAAATGTTGATTGACAGATCACTGTAAAACCGGAAATGTTCTGAAGAACAACATTACAATTATTACTTGCATATATGAAGGCGTGCGGCAAGCCATGCCGCTGTGGCGGCGGGGTATGCCTTGTTGTGCCAGAGGATAAAGTCCCCATCGGGAAAGGAGAGCCGGCGCATCTTGTCAATAGCGGTGAGCCATTGGCTGATGGTGAGGCGGGGGAGTATCTTCTGAAGTTTTTCACGGTGTATAAGTTTGCGCAGATAGGGACTCTCCACATCAGAGCCGAGACGTAGCCGCTCATACTGCAAGCGAAGAGCAAACCATGAAAGACGCAGGTTTGAGCCTGCCCATGCCTTGTCAAGAAGAAAGCCCCTTGTATCTGGTGTGCTTGCCAGAATGGCATGGGCCAGAATGCCGGCAAGTGATGGTACATGGATAACAAATTTTCCGCTTACAGGAAGTGCTGTTCCACAGTTGCGTTTATCAGTCGCTAACAGATAATAGTAGTATTTGCACACAGCCACACCGTCGGCTGCAATGGAATCAGGCCAGGAAAGCGGCATCAGCAGGCCTTCGATATTATCTGCTTCCTGCCTGTCCTCAGGAGCAGGCATTGCTGTGTGATAAGGGGTGTCAGGGTTTTTTGCGGTTTTCGGTATGGGAAATATCAAAGGTGCCGGGAGGTGAGGCATGGTTATTCCGATATGCTACAGCCGGTAAAGGCGTACAGGATAAAACCAGCTATTGAAAATTCCACCCGGTTTTGTCGTGGAGGCTGCTGTTAAGTGTTTGCCGGAAGGTTAACTTTTCGGTAAAGAAATAATAGAGCATGATTTTGGTTGTGTCAAAATCATGCTCTATTATTTCTTGATTTTTGTGCATTTCCCGTAAAAGAAAAAATCACTTTTGCTGGAAATACTCCGGTTTCTTGCCGGGGGTATGGAGTAGGCCCGGTCTTATCAATGTGTGGAGTGTAAGCGAAGCAATGGCGCGCCAGTTTATTTATCATATGGCAGGGCTGAACAAGTCCTATGGCAACAGGAAGATTCTTGAAAATATTCACCTGTCATTCTACCCTGATGCCAAAATCGGTATTCTTGGGCCTAACGGTGCCGGTAAATCTACCGTTTTGCGGATCATGGCCGGCCTTGATAAGGAATATACCGGCGAAGCCTGGCTGGCGCAGGGAGCCACATGCGGCTACCTGCCACAGGAGCCGGAACTTGATCCTTCAAAGGATGTGCGCGGCAATATTATGGAAGGTGTGGCTGACAGGCAGGCAATTCTTGACCGTTATAACGAACTGATGATGAATTATTCTGATGAAACGGCAGAAGAAGGTGCAAAACTTCAGGATATCATCGATAGCCAGAACCTGTGGGATCTTGACTCTCAGGTGGAAATGGCGATGGAAGCATTACGCTGTCCGCTGCCGACTGCCGATGTAACGAGGCTTTCCGGCGGTGAAAAACGCCGTGTTGCCCTGTGCCGCTTGCTGCTGTCCAGGCCGGATCTGCTGCTGCTGGATGAGCCGACTAACCATCTGGATGCTGAAACAACGGCGTGGCTTGAAAAACATTTGCGTGAATATCCGGGGGCGGTGATGATTATCACCCACGACCGTTACTTCCTTGACAATGTCACCGGCTGGATTCTGGAGCTTGATCGTGGGCGCGGCATTCCTTATGAAGGTAATTATTCCGCCTATCTGGAAGCTAAAGCCAGGCGTATGGAACAGGAAGGCCGTGAGGATGCCGCCCGCCAGAAGGTGCTGGTTCATGAAAGAGAGTGGATTGCATCCAGCCCCAAGGCCAGGCAGGCGAAATCCAGGGCGCGTATCAAGGCATATGACGAGCTTGTCAAGGCAGCAAATGACCGGCGCCCCGGTGAAGCGCATATCATTATCCCGGCCGGCGAGCGGCTGGGACAGGTGGTTATTGAGGCTGAAAACCTTTCCAAAGGTTATGGTGACAGGCTGTTGATTGATAATCTGACCTTCAGATTACCTCCTGGCGGCATTGTCGGTATTATCGGTTCCAATGGTGCCGGCAAGACTACGCTGTTCCGCATGATTACAGGACAGGAGAAACCGGATGCCGGAACAATCCGCATCGGTGAGACGGTTCGGCTGGGTTATGTTGATCAAAGCCGTGATACGCTTGATGCCGGCAGGACTGTCTGGGAGGAAATTTCCGGCGGCGATGATGTAATCAGGCTTGGAAAATATGAGATGAACAGTCGTGCCTATTGTGGTGCCTTCAACTTTAAGGGAGGAGATCAGCAGCAGAAGGTGGGCAGTCTTTCCGGCGGGCAGCGCAACCGTGTGCATCTTGCCAGGATGTTGAAAGAGGGCAGTAATGTGCTGCTGCTTGATGAACCGACCAACGACCTTGATATCGAAACGTTGGGCGCGCTTGAAGAAGCACTGGAAAATTTTGCTGGTTGTGCTGTTATCATCAGCCATGATCGTATGTTTCTTGATCGTTTGGCAACCCACATTCTTGCATTTGAAGGTGACAGTCATGTGGAATGGTTTGAGGGTAATTTTGCCAGTTATGAGGAAGACAGGATTCGCCGTCTGGGGGCGGAAAGTGTCAACCCCCGGCGTGTTACCTGCAAGCCGCTGACACGCTGATGGCCGGCCTTTATTTTTTTGCAGGATTGTGGGCTGCTTGTGGTCGTATCATTTGTTTCGGATCATTGCCTGATTGTGTATCTGCGGGTGTCAAATGTCCCGTTTGACTGTGAGCTGTTCTCGGGTACAATGAAAGCGCAAGGTGTATAGTAACAGTTCTTTTGTACATAATGGGGCGGCGTTCTGTCCAGAAATTCCGCATAGAGGTTAGGCTTGCCGTTCCGGGCATTTTATTGAACCGGGGATTTTTATGTATCGCCTGTTTTTTATCGTATTATTCTGTGGATTCTCTGCCTTTTCACTGGCGCAGGGTGATGCGCAAACCGCAACAGCACTTCCTGATGGCCGCTCATCGGCCGAACTTGCTGTAACATGGTGGCAGTGGGTGACGGATACGCCTGATGCGAGCGACCCGCTGGCTGATGAAGCGGGCAATTTTTGCAGTTATGGGCAGACAGAGGCGGTCTGGTTTCTGTCGGGTAGCTACAGCACGGAAAAAGTGGTGCGCCATTGCAGAATTCCTGCCGGAAGGCATATTTTCTTTCCTGTCGTCAATATGATGCTATGGGATGGCCCGGGTGGCCAGACCTGTTCGCAATTACAGGCGGATGTCAAAACAGCAGTTGATACCGTGCGCAATCTTGAGGTTGAAGTTGACGGCAAGGCGATAAGGAATTTGCAGCAGTATCGTTATGCAACCAAAGAATGTTTCAATATGCCCGATGATACAGATCACTATGCATCTGATGGTTACTGGGTTTTGCTGAAGCCGCTCGGCTCCGGGCAGCATATCATTCATTTTCGCGGGAAGATCGGAGATGGCGGCAAGACGGCTGAGGATTTTGTGCAGGATATTGAATATATTATCGAAGTTGAATAAAAGGCGGTGCGCTTCTGCTGCCGGGAATGCTGGGACAGAAGTAAGGTGATCCGTTGCTTTCTGTTTTGTCAAGATAGCGGGTTGTGCGCCATTCTCCGAGTTTTTTATGATTGCATCATGGACAAAATAGCGGGCCGAGTCGTGATCGTAACGTTCGCTGCGTAAGGAATCGTAATCCGTACAGAGGTGGCGTATGTAAGCAACCGCTGCCAGCCATATGGCAATGGCCATGGGGGCAGCTTCTTCATATGCGGGAAAGTTGCTGCTGTGCGGATCAATCCTGCGTCATGACAAGGAACGGCCGGTATCAATACCGCCAGGGCTTTTGACTATTGCGTACTGTTTCTTTGTTGTTATAGGGCAAAAAACGTTATGAAACTACACGAGGCATTTTGCAGTCGAAAGGCACATCTGACGCTTGCAACAATGCGGTAAGGCTGGAAGTTGAAAATGTTCTGACCAGCACGAGAGGGTGGATGGATTTTATAATATACGGAATATCTCTTTCGTCCTTTCAGGGGCTGGCGGTATTTGCCTTGCGTTTAAACGGGGCTATTTAAACACACGGTGTCCCGGTACAGATTTTTGTTGCACTGTGCTGTCAATTCATATAAATATATGTTTATGTCTTTTTTGCACTTTCTTCGGGTTGATTCTGATGTCGCAACCAGGGCTTGATCTTGATTATATGGTGGACATGTTAAAGGCAGTGGCAGAGCTGACCCGTCTGAGGATTCTTGCGCTTTTATCGCAGGGAGATCTGACTGTGTCGGATATCACTGCCATTCTGGGCCAGTCACAGCCAAGAGTTTCACGCCATCTCAAGCTATTGCAGGAAGCATCGGTGGTTGAGCGTTATCAGGAAGGGTCATGGGCCTATTTCCGGCTTGCGGACGATGTGGTGCGCGTGGATATTGTCCGTTTTGTTGTTGAGAGGCTTGCGGAGGATGATTCTTTGCTTGATCACGACCGCGACCGGCTCCGGCAGGTCAAGCATCAGCGCCAGGAACGGGCTGCTGCCTATTTTTCTGCCAATGCGGCACAGTGGGATGAATTGCGCCTGCTGCATGTGCCGGACAAGGCATTGGAAGAAGCACTGCTGCGGGTGGTCGGTGCACGGCCGTTTCAGGCAATGCTGGATATCGGTACAGGGACGGGGTCGCTTCTCAAGCTTTTTGCGCCGCTTTATATCCGTGGTGTCGGCATTGATATCAACCGTGATATGCTTGCTGTTGCCCGTGCCAATCTGGACAAAGCGGGTATAACCCATGCGCTGGTGCGTCAGGGCGATGTTTCGGCTTTGCCGGTTGAGCGGGAAAATTTTGACCTCATCACCATTCACCAGGTGCTGCATTTTCTGGATGAGCCGCAGGTGGCCATACGCGAGGCTGCCCGCGTGCTGCGTCCGGGCGGCAGGCTTGTCATTGTAGATTTTGCTTCCCATGATCTTGAATTTTTGCGCAGCAAATATACGCATCACCGCCTTGGTTTTTCTGATACACAAATCAGAACCTGGCTGAAACAGGCAGGGTTGGAACTGGATATGAGCGAGGAATTTGTGCCTGAAGGGACAGGAGATAAAAAACTTACAGTCAAGTTTTGGCTGGCGCATAATCCGGCCATGCTGATTGCAGGACAATAACAGGTTGACAATAAGACGGGAACTGAAGCAGGACGCGTGTGTCAGCTCTTTTGTATGCCCCGGATTTGGGAGTAATGTCACATGCCTTTGTACGGGCTTTCACGTCGCGATGATATGGGTGAGATTGTAAAGGTATCATTTGAGTTTTTTCCACCCAGGACGGAAAAGATGGAAAAAACACTGTGGCAGACAATGGAACGCCTTGCTCCGTTGCACCCGCATTTTGTTTCTGTGACTTATGGTGCCGGTGGTTCAACGCGTGAGCGCACGGCACGCACGGTTTCCCGGATTCTTGAAGAAACTGACCTTAATGCTGCTGCGCATCTGACATGTGTTGATGCGACTCGTGAAGAGGTGGACAAGGTGGCGCGTGAATTGGCTGGTCTTGGCATCCGCCATTTTGTTGCCTTGCGCGGCGACCCGGCCAATGGCAGCGGCGGTGTTTACAAGGCCACACCAGGCGGTTATGCAAGTGCGGTGGAACTGGTTGCCGGCCTTAAGGCGATAGACGGCAATTTTGATATTTCTGTTTCGGCCTACCCGGAAAAGCACCCGGAAAGTCCCGATTTTGCAACGGATATTGATCTGCTGCGGCGCAAGATCGACAATGGTGCAACGCGGGCAATTACGCAGGCTTTTTTTGATAATGACGTGTATGAACGCTATATGGAAAAGGTGCGCCGCGCCGGTATCAGGATTCCGGTTTTACCTGGCATCCTGCCGATTCATAATTTCTGGCAGGTGTGGAATTTCTGTAGCCGTAACGGTACCCATATCCCCGATTGGCTGGCCCGCCGTTTTGAAAGTCTGGAAAATGACCCCGAAACCCACGCGCTGGTATCAGCTGTGGTGGCGGCCGAGCAGGTGGCAGACCTGGTTGAGCGTGGGGTGACAGACTTTCATTTCTATACGCTGAATCACGCGGGCCTTACCCATGCCATTTGCCATTTGATCGGCATCCGCCCCCAGAAATCAATAACAGCCGGGTAAACAGATTATTGATTGTATTGTGTTCTGCAAATGCCAAATATTTTACCTGACTGCAAAGTGCTTTTACGGTGACTGATCAGATCATTTGATTGCACCAGATGATCTGAAAAGACGTTTTTAATGAAATCGCCTTCATTATCCAGGTTATATTATTTTGTATGGACAGCTTTAAGGTGGTTCGCTGAGCTGCTTTGTCGATAATATCGGCGTATGGTTTGGGGTTTGCGAAATCTGCCTGGCGGAAAAGCTGTGCCGCAGTTTTTTAATAATGAATTCATCCCGCAGTAATCTGATATTTTTCGGATTTTTACAGATAGAATCTTTGCTCTCTCCTGGCGGTTTATCCAGATTTTTCAATGATACAATTCAATATCGTACCGATATCGGCAGAGTTGGTTTTAAAACCGTTGCCTGTTTCAGATATGGTTCTGCATGCCTGTAGATTGTTTGACAGATTGGCGAGAATGTTCGCCGGAAATGTTCCGGATGGATTTTCACAAAAAGCAGCAGTCACCAGACTGCGGACACTTTGAATTTGTTCAGCCCTGTCAGAAACGATTTTATAACCGGATGTTTGGGAAAGTTGGCAAAAGTAATGCTGAAAATTATTTACGAGCGATTACGCCCCAAAACCTTTTTGTCAATTATTGCCTGTGAAAACTGGCGCAATGCAGCATTCGCTAATGCCTGCGGCTTTTGCCCCGGCCGTTATGCCACCCGGGATTGTCGCCACAGATAGCTTTGACGGTGCGGTATTTATGTCTTCGATTCTGGCGAGTGGGCTGGGTGGAGGTAGTAAGTGAAAACAGCATTAACATTGCAGGCAAGGACATTTTTTTCATCAGGGAGTATTTGAAGCCTTTATGTGTCAGTTTTCACTGTTTCATATTCTTGTAAATAAACTGTGCGGAAATAGAAATTATGTCAGTCGGCAATTTCCAGTGCTGAGGCGTTGTTGCTTGCCTGCAGGGCAATGTTATCCTGTTGTTGTGCGCGCTCAAGCCATGCTTGCCATTCGGTGTTACTGCCGGCAAAAACGTTAAGGTCGACGTCACCCTCAATGCCGGGAATTTTGCCGGTGCCGGTATATTGCCAGAATATCCATGAATGTTTGCTGTATTTGTCATCCGGGTGGTCGGCGACAGAGCGCAGCCAGAAAGGATATTGTTTGAAATGTTGCAGTTCGTTATCGTCAAAAAAATCCACCGTAGTGTAGATGACAGGCCGTTTTCCGTAGTGTTGTTCGACGATATCGAGAAAAATTTTCATCTCTCTGCGAACAATATCAGCCGTCGGGTGCAGCTTGCAGGTAGGAGATTTATGGTTCCACTCCATATCCAGAACAGGCGGTAAGGCGGTCTTGTCTTTTGGCACATTCCGGATAAACCACCGGGCCTGGTCTTCCGCCGGGCGGCAGAAATAATAAAAATGATAGGCACCACGCGGTATGCCGGCTTTTTCCGCTCCCTGCCAGTTCCGGCTAAAATAGTTGTCGATTCGGTCGCCACCTTCGGTTGCCTTGATATAGACAAAGGAAATTCCGCTGCGGCGCACTTCATCCCAGTTCACATCTTTCTGGTATTTTGAAATGTCAGTTCCGTGCACCGGATAGTGCCATGGCTTGCGCCCGTTCCATTCATGTGGGCGACTATCATCAAAGCGGAGATGATTTTTGTCCGGTTTTCGGGCTGTCGTCTGTTGTATGGAGGAGGTGGGTTTGGTGTCAGGAAAATTATAAGAGATAGAGTTACAGCCAGAAAGGATAAACAGGCCAAGCCCGCCGGCCATGATCATTTCTCTTGTTATTGTCGAAAAAAATCCGTTCAGCAATGTACTTCTCCTGCCAGAACAATGCCAGGCATTGCCTGTAAAGATAAAAGAATGACATATAGACGTAAAGGAAACAAATACATCTGGACACAGGGAAGCCATGAAGAAAAATCTTATCCTGATTTTACTGCCTGTCATTGTATTTCTGGTGCTGTCTTATGTGATATATAAAGAAATCGGCAGTGCGAAGACCGAACAACCTGCGGGATCTGCATTTGAACCATCGGCCCCGCCTTTAACGCCTTCAATCATGACAGAAGAACAGAAACGGGCGGCCATTGAAATTGCGCGCAGGGATGCCGCTGCTGCTGCCAGGGCAAGCGGCCAGCCGGATGAGGAGGCTTATGCCGCGGGCGAGGCGATGGCTGAAGCCGCTCGCCGCGCCATGTTTCGTGCATCAACCGCTGGTGCCGATTAGCATTGGCAGGTTTGATGAATTGGACGCGGAGTGAAACCGCTGTGTATTAATTATCAGGCTTGTTTTCTTTCAATCTGGCCGGGATGGTTGCACAAACAGTAAGGAGATGCACGCAGCCGGAATGAAACGCGAGCTTTATGTTTCGACAAGGCGGATGGCAATTGTTTTCAGTGTTTCCTCGGGATGTGGGCGGTTTACCTGGATGCCGGAGCATTTTGCAGCCAGATGAAACATCTGATGTTTGAAATAATACAAAGAATATATAAAAGTATTTCCATATTTATTATGTTAAATCGAAGATGTTCATTTATGAAAATATTTGACAATATTTAATTTTTCTGATATTTCCTGCCCTTCACCTCTCGTTTGAAAAGATTGCCTTGTATTATTCTGGTAAAATTAATGAGAGGTAAGCCTGAAGGCAGGGAGCGTAAAATAGTATGAATATCTCTTCTTTTATAGCAGATTATCAAGGGGCTATTGTCCGACCGTCACCCAATCAGGGTGAGCGGCGCGGAGATGGTGGTGTCGATATGCTGATTATGCATTATACCGGCATGGAAAACGCCGAGGCTGCCGAGAGACATCTTGAAATGCCGGAAAGCATGGTTTCAGCTCATTATGTGGTACGTGAAGATGGAGCCATTGTGCAGATGGTCTCTGAAAAAAAACGGGCATGGCATGCCGGAGAAAGTTTGTGGCAAGGGAAAACTGACATTAATTCCCGTTCCATCGGCATTGAAGTGGTTAATTCCGGCCCGCTCGGCAATTTTCCTGATTTTCCCGCAGCCCAGATTTCGGCGCTGATTGCCCTTGCACGGGATATTATTGTACGCCATGATATTAAACCGCGCCATGTGCTGGCACATAGCGACATAGCGCCTGAACGCAAGATTGACCCGGGAGAAAAATTTCCATGGGGCAAACTGGCAGCAGCTGGTATCGGCCATTATGTGGAACCGGCTGTTATTGAGGGCGGTCATCTTATGTCACCGGGAGTAAACGGTAAGCTTGTCGAAACTTATCAGGCCATGCTTGCACTTTATGGTTACGGCATTCCTGTAACGGGTGCTTTTGATGAGACAACAGAAAATATCACCCGCGTTTTTCAACAGCATTTCCGCACTGAAAAGATAGATGGCATTGCTGATTTGTCAACAGTTAAAACATTGCATAAGCTTTTGGAAAACCTTGATGCTGTTTCATAAATAAACAGATATTTGAAAAATTTTGATAATCTGTTGTTTTTTCTGATATTTTGTAAAATATTTTTTCTTCTGTTTTACAGAAAATGAATATATCTTGACGTCTTGAATAAATCTTTTGAAATTTTATTATGGAATATTGATTCCATAAGTTTTTTATCACGATGTAATGTTTTGTTATTTCTTTGAAACTACTTGGATTTTTCGGAGATTTTGTGCCAGATTAGTACAAATCATGAAATTAACGTTAAATAATCATGATTAAGCCGCTTTTTGGCTCACTTTTTAGGTAATTAAGGCGGCGCTTCCGATCAATGCATTTTTTCGATTAAACTGCGGAAAGCAGTAGGGTTTTTGTAATTTTCGGGAATAAATTTCACCTTGTTATTCAACATGGGAGCCGATTATTCTGACTGTTTCATTCATTGATGGAAGACTTTCTATTGTCAAAGGTGTGAACACAAACGAATAGGAATGCATATGAAAAAATACACCACTTTTTCGGTTGCTCTGATAAGCGCTATGTTGGTATTGTGTACCAGCCCGGAGGTGACATTGGCTGCTCCATGGTCAACAGTACATTTTTTTGCTCCATGGTCAACAGTGCGGCGTGTCGTTCGGGTAAAAAGAATGATCAAACCACGTCCCTATGAGGATGCTATCAGTAAGGTAGCCAGGAAGAATAATGTTCCGGCTGATCTGGTGCATGCTGTCGTTCGCACTGAAAGCAATTACAATGCCAGGGCCAGAGGCTCAGTTGGTGAAATCGGCCTGATGCAGCTCAGGCTTTCAACAGCGCGCAGTCTTGGCTATTCAGGTTCGGTAAAAGGATTGTACAATCCGTATATCAATCTGGAGTATGGTACGAAATATCTCGCAATTGCCCACAGGTTGAGTTACGGCAGTACTTGTGGAACCATTCTGAAATATAATGCAGGACATGGAGCAAGGCGCATGAACCCGATTTCGGCGCGTTATTGCCGGAAAGTGAAAGCCTATCTGGCTTCTGTAAGATGATCCTGTGCAGTATTTGGCTGCTTTCAGCAACAGCTGCTTCATGGTGAAGCGGCTGTTTTTTTATGATCTTCTGCTTTTATTGCAAGGCCGGTTTCCACTTTTCCGCAATTATCTGTTTTTGTTTATCGCAATTTTTATTGTAAAACCGGTTTCTACTTTTCCGCAATTGCTTTATAAACAGCCTTGTCAGTTGGCCGGGCAGCCGCGCCAGTTCAATGCCGAAAGGCGGCTGGTGAGGAAAGTCCGGGCTCCATGAAAACACGGTGCCGGGTAATACCCGGCGGGGGAGACCCCAGGGAAAGTGCCACAGAAAGCAAACCGCCTGTCTGTACAGGTAAGGGTGAAAGGGTGGGGTAAGAGCCCACCGCATGCCCAGTAATGGTCATGGCAAGGTAAACCCCACCGGGAGCAAAACCGAATAGGGATGGCGCGTGCAACCGGCAGGTTGTGCAGGCTTTGTTTTCAGGCCAGTTGTCCGGGTGGGTTGCAAGAGGCGGGTGGTAACATCCGTCCCAGATGAATGGTTGCCGCGCAGGTTTATCCTGCCTTACAGAACCCGGCTTACAGGCTGACTGACTTTTTCTGCTTACGGGTTTCACGGAGCTGCCTGTTTTTCATTGTATTGAAGATTGCCTGCCTTGACACAAGGGATGAATCATTGATTTTCTGGCAGATAAGCCAAATGTGATGATCATGAACTGCTTGCATGTTTGTTAAAATTTTTTATCGTTTTGCAATTGCATGGGACGTGATGTAATTTTCTGTGATGTCCATTATGTTTTGGCCGGTTTTTTTAAAGGGTTCTGGATATGGTATCAGGTGAAAAGGCGAAAATTTCATTAAGTGAACGGACAGAAAACGAAATTGCGGCGCTGCTGGTTGGCAGACATGGGGGCGGGCGCTCTTTTTTTCTGATGGCTGGGCCGGCTTTGATTGCATCAATAGCTTATATGGATCCTGGCAACTTTGCGACCAATATCCAGGCCGGTGCCGGTTATGGTTATACACTGCTCTGGGTTGTTCTGGTTGCCAATCTGGTGGCGATGCTGTTTCAGGCTCTTTCGGCAAAGTTGGGTATTGTTACCGGAGCAAATCTTGCCGAATTATGCCGGGACAGTTTTTCAAAGCCTGTTGTTCTGGTCATGTGGGGTGTCAGCGAGATTGCAGCCATGGCGACGGATCTTGCGGAATTTCTGGGGGGGGCAATCGGTTTGGCGCTTCTGTTCAACCTGCCGTTATTGGTCGGTATGGCAATGACGGCTGTTGTAACCTATGCATTGTTGATATTTGACCGCCGCGGTTTTCGTCCGATGGAGCTTCTGATCGGCTTTCTGGTTCTGGTAATTGGTATCTGTTATCTGATTGAAATGTTTATTGCGCCGGTAAATTGGGGTGACGTGGGTCTGCATCTTGTCAAGCCCGAAATCCCCGATGCCAATGCCTTGCTGATTTCTGTTGGTATTATCGGGGCTACGGTTATGCCGCATGCGCTTTATCTTCATTCGGGACTGACACAAAACCGTGTAAGGGTGCAAAGTGACCATGAGCGGGCAAGGATCATTCGCTATTCCAACTGGGAGGTGGTGATCGCGCTGGCATTGGCAGGTATGGTCAATATGGCAATTCTGATTATGGCGGCAAGTGCTTTTCATAATGGATATAGCGACGTTGCCGAAATTGAAACCGCTTATCATACATTAACTCCGCTTCTGGGCACGGCAGCAGCGGGTGTATTTCTTGTTTCTTTGCTTGTTTCGGGTGTTTCAAGTTCTGTTGTCGGTACAATGGCGGGGCAGATGATTATGCAGGGGTTTGTTGGTTTTCATATTCCTGTCTGGATTCGCAGGCTTGTAACCATGATGCCGGCTTTTATAGTTGTAGCGATAGGGGTCAATGCGACGGCTGCGCTTGTGGTCAGTCAGGTTATACTGAGTATTGCTTTACCTGTGCCGATGATAGCTCTTCTGATCTTTACAGGCAGGAAGAAGGTCATGGGCATGTTTACCAATACACTGTTGACGCAATGTGCGGCGGTTGCCGGAGCTGTTGTTGTGCTTTTTCTGAATTTTGTTTTGCTTTTTCTGACGTTCAGTGTGCCGTTACCTTTCTTCAGCTAGAAAAACAGGTTGAAGAGCGGGGAAGCACTTGTAGCCTGTCGGGAGCTGTGCGGGAGTGTGAAGAAAATCATGATGACGGTTGTTTATCCTAACACTTCGTTAAACATGATAGGTGACAATGCTGAGGCATTCCTGGTAAAAGTGCAAGGCAGTTTTACATCTGGAAATGCGGCAAAACAAAAGATCGGAGCACGTTTATGATCGAAGTTAAACTGAATGTGCTTTGACAGGATCGGCTTGCAGCAGTTTGGCAGGCATATTTTGAGACGGCAATGTATGGATGTTCAGTCTGTGTATTTTCAGTTTCGGGTATTTGCGACAGGCAAAGGTAAGCTTTTCACCTGTGTGCGGCGTTTATCCGACACGTGTATCTGTGGGGAAGAAAAAGGCAAGCCGGGGTGATATGACGCAAATATATGATCGGCATATACCGGTGATGCTTGACCGGGTTATTGCAAGTTTGGGCGATCTCGGGGGGGCACTGGTTATTGACGGGACGTTTGGTGCTGGCGGTTATTCACGTGCATTTCTTATGCAGGGGGCCCGTGTTATCGGGCTTGACCGCGACCCCAATGCTGTGCGTGATGCCCGTCCGCTGGTGGAGGAGGCCGGGGGGCGGCTTGGAATCATTGAAACGCCGTTTTCGCGGCTTGATACGGTAACAGAAGAAGCACCGGATGCTGTGGTTCTTGATATCGGTGTTTCCTCCATGCAGATTGATCAGGCCGGGCGCGGTTTTTCGTTTCTCAAGGATGGCCCGCTGGATATGCGCATGTCAGAAAAGGGGTTTACTGCCGCAGATGTGGTTAATCATATGAAAAGCGGCGATCTTGCGCGTATTTTTAATTTTCTGGGGGAAGAGCGCCATGCCGGGCGTATTGCCCGGATGATTGAAGCCCGCAGACAGAAAAAGCCTTTCACCCGCACGGGGGATCTGGCACAGGCCATTGAAGCGCTTGTCAAACGCAGACCCGGCGCCGTCCATCCTGCCACACGTGTTTTTCAGGCCTTGCGCATTTATGTCAATGATGAACTGGGCGAACTTGCCCATGCGCTTTTTGCTGCTGAAAAAATATTAAAGCCTGGCGGCAAGCTTGCGGTTGTCACCTTTCATTCACTTGAAGACCGCATGGTCAAGCGGTTTTTTAACGACCGGGCCGGCGCGAAATCTCCCTCGCGGCATCTGCCTGATATTATGGCAAGGGTGCCGGTCTTTATGCCGCTTTTCAAAGGGGCAAAGGCGCCGGATGAAGAGGAGATCACCCGTAATCCGCGTGCCCGGTCGGCAAAATTGCGGGTTGGTATCCGTACGGATGCGCCGGCTTATGAGCCGGATCCGGCAGTATTCGGATCTCTGCCGGTTCTTGCATCTTTTGAAGGAGCGGTGAAATGACGGTTTTTCGGATCAGCGATATTATTCTGGTTGCTGTTATGATATGCGCTGCGGCTGTGACCTATAAGGTCAAATACGAGGCCCAGAAGCGCTATCAGGAAATCCGGCAGATTGAACGGCAGATTGAGGCGGAGAAGGATACGATCAATCTGCTGCACGCTGATTGGGCATTGATGACACAGCCGGCACGCATGCAGCGCCTTGCCGCGCAATATCAGGAGCAACTGGGGCTTCAGATTATTGAGCCCGGGCAGATTGTCGGGGTGACTGATATTCCTGAGCGTTTGCCTGATGCCATTCAGAATATTATTGAAAACAGTGATGCGCTTATCGCCCGGGGGGGGCTGACCGATGAAAGGGATACGATCCAGACAGGGAGTATCCGGCAGTGAGATTTATGAATTTCCTGTTTGTCAGGAAAAATGCAAAACCACTTTCACGGTTTGAGCTTATGCAAAAAGAGGTCGCGCATACCAGGCGCATCCGTTGGCGCCTTGTGATAATTATTGCCTGTTTTTTCAGCCTTTATACGGTGATTGGCATCCGGCTGGCGCAGTATGGCCAGCAGGGCGGCCAACTTGAGGAGGCAAGGGGGCCAGTTCAGGCCAATATGGCTGCCCGGCCTGATATTGTTGACCGTAACGGGCAGTTGCTGGCGACTGATATCAAGACCTATTCTCTTTTTGCCGAACCACGCCGTATTATTGATGCCAATGAAACAATTGAGCTTTTATCAACCGTTCTGCCTGATCTGGATCGGGATGAAACCTGGCGCAAGCTTGAGCGTAAGACCGGATTTGCCTGGATTCAACGGGGATTGACACCACGGCAAAGGGCGGAAATCATGACGCTTGGCATTCCTGGCATCGGGTTCAGAACCGAAACGCGCCGGTTTTATCCCGGGGGGGCGGTAGCTTCGCATATTCTGGGTCTTGTCAATATCGACAATCAGGGTACGGCCGGGATGGAAAAATATATTGACCAGGCGGGTTTAAGCGATTTGCGCGCTGTCGGGCTTGCCATGCCGGCATCGCTGGAGCCGGTGGCTCTTTCCATTGATGTTCGTGTACAAGCCATTGTACGCGATGAACTGGAAAAAGCCATGCAGCGTTACAAGGCGCTGGCTGCCGGGTCGGTTGTGCTCAATGTCAAAACCGGTGAAGTGCTGGCCATGGTATCCCTGCCGGATTTTGACCCTGACAATCCGTTTGATGCGCTGAAAAGCGACCGGCTTAATCGTATGACAGCCGGTACATTTGAAATGGGATCGGTAATCAAGAGTTTCACAACTGCAATGGCGCTGGATTCAGGCCTGTTCCGGCTTGATACCATGATTGATGCTTCAAAGCCTTTACGGTTTGGTTATCAGACAATAAGCGATTTTCATGGAAAATACCGGCCGCTCACCCTTTGGGAGGTTTTTGTCTATTCTTCCAATATCGGCTCGGGCAAGGAAGCGGATGCTCTTGGTATTGCACGTCATCGCGCGTTTTTAAAGCGGCTCGGGCTGCTTGACCGTATGACGACGCAGTTACCGGAAGTGGCCCGCCCTGTCGAGCCGCGCCAGTGGAGGAAAGTTCATTCCATGACCATTGCCTTTGGCCATGGCATGATGACGACGCCGTTGCAGACAGCAGTGGGGGTTGCAGCTCTTATGAATGGCGGTCTGCTGATTGAGCCGACTTTTCTGCGGCGCGATGAAGCGCAAGCCATGTTACATGCAGATCGGGTTATCAAGGCTGAAACCAGCCGTGATATGCGCTATCTCTACAAGCTGAATGCTGATATCGGTTCGGGCAGGCGGGCGGCTGTCAAGGGGTATCGTGTCGGCGGAAAAACCGGAACAGCAGAAAAGGTTGTCAATGGCAGATATGTAAAGGATAAACGTTTCAATACATTTGTTGCAGCTTTTCCGATGAATGACCCTGCTTATATCGTTTTGACAATTATTGATGAGCCGCAACCTGAAGAAGGTATGTTTTCTGCGACAGCCGGTCTTAATGCCGCCCCGGTTGTTGCCAATATTATTCGCCGGTCGGCAAATTTTCTTGGGGTTGTACCGGATTTTAGTGAGGCAGGCAGGCAAATATTTGCTGCCAGTTCAGGCGGCTGAAAACCCGGTTTCAGGCTGGCGTCAGTAACAGGCAGGCCGATATTTCGGAGTTGAAAGAGGCAGAATATGAAACTGGCTGAACTGATGGAAATGACAGATAAGGTACCTGCCCTTGAAGTTGCCGGTATTACGGCTGATTCACGACAAGTCGCGACCGGTTTTGTATTTTTTGCCTTGAAAGGTAATTCGGCTGATGGTCATTTTTATGCATCTGATGCTGAAAAACAGGGGGCAGTCGCCATTGTTACCGAAACCGGGGCATCCATACCGAATGTTTCTGTGCCGGTAGTGCAGGTTGATGATATCCGTCATGCACTGGCCATTGCTGCGGCGCGTTTTTATCGCCGCCAGCCGGAGGTTGTTACTGCCGTTACCGGCACAAGTGGCAAAACATCGATTGTTTCCTTTATGCGTCAGATTTGGAACGATACCGGTTTTGCTGCTGCAAGTATCGGGACAATCGGTGTTATCTCGCCAAAACTTACAAAATATGGTTCATTAACGACACCCGGTCCGGTTGAGTTGCATCGGCTGCTCAAGGAGCTTGCCAGGGAAGGTGTAACTCATGTGGCGATGGAGGCTTCCTCACACGGGATTGAACAGCGCCGGCTTGACGGTGTATGCCTTTCTGCTGCTGCTTTTACCAATCTTGGCCGTGACCATATGGATTATCATGCGACGGTTGAGGATTATTTCAACGCCAAGATGCGGCTTTTCGATACGCTGCTGCCCAGGGGCGCTCCGGCGGTTGTTTATGCTGATAATAAATATTCTGACAAGGCAGTGGAGCATATCCGGCGGGCAAAACGGGAGCTGCTGACGGTTGGGCGCAAGGGCGGGTTTATCCGTATCAGGCGGGTAGAGCATGAGCGTTTCCGTCAATATGCCGAGTTTGAATTTGGTGGCGATATTTATGAAGTGATGCTGCCGCTGGCGGGAGAATTTCAGGTGGCCAATGCTGTGGTTGCTACAGGGCTTGCCATTGCAACGGGTGAGCCGCCGGCAGCGGCATTCCGGGCGATGGAGCGACTCAAAGGTGCTCCGGGGCGGCTTGATCTTGTCGGAGCGACGCATGCCGGCGCGCCTGTTTATGTCGATTATGCCCATAAACCTGATGCACTGGAAAATGTTCTGAAATCTGTACGTCCCTTTACTACGGGCCGGGTTATTCTGGTTTTTGGTTGTGGCGGTGATCGTGATAAAGGCAAGCGCGCAATTATGGGTGAAATTGCGACCAGCCTTGCTGATGTGGTTATTGTGACTGATGATAATCCGCGTACGGAAAATCCGGCCACGATTCGCAAACAGATTCTGACCGGCGCACCGGGTGCAATTGAAATCGGCGACCGGCGAGAGGCAATCCACAAGGCGGTGGCCATGCTGGAGACCGGGGATACATTGATCGTCGCCGGCAAAGGCCATGAAGAAGGCCAGATTATTGGTGACCGGCCTTTGCCTTTTTCCGATCATGTCGAAGTTCATGCGGCACTGGAGGCATATAGCAAATGATTCCTTTGTGGACCAGACATGCATTTCTCGATGCTCTCGGCGGCGAGAGTGTAGGTACGCCCGGCAGTGATATTACCGGTATTTCCATAGATACGCGTACATTACAGCGCGGAGATGCATTTTTTGCCATTCGCGGCAGGCAGTTTGACGGTCATGATTTTGCCGCGACGGCGGCAAAAAACGGAGCCGGTGTACTTGTCGTGACCGGGGAACATGCAGACAGCTTGAAAAAAACCGGCATACCGCTTGTTGTTGTTGGTAATGTACTTGCCGCGCTTGAGAAATTGGCCATGGCGGCGCGCAAGCGCACCCATGCAAAAATTATTGCCATTACAGGATCGGTTGGTAAAACCACAACCAAGGAAGTTATGCGCCATGCGTTTTCAACCTCTGGCAGGGTACATGCCAATCCGGCTTCGTTCAATAATCATTGGGGCGTGCCGTTAACTTTGGCCCGCATGCCTGCCGATACGGATTTTGGCATTTTTGAAATCGGCATGAACCATGAAAACGAAATCCGGCCGCTTGTGAAACTGGTTGCACCGGATCTGGCTGTTATAACCTGTATCGGTGCGGCCCATCTGGGGCATTTTGCCAGCGTTGAAGCGATTGCCGATGCCAAGGCAGAAATCTTTGAGGGGCTGTGCGCAGGGGGAACTGCTTTGCTCAATGCGGATGATGCGCTGTTTACCTATCTGGTAAAAAAAGGAAATGCGACTCGTATTGCATCATTCGGTGAAGCGACCGGGGCGGATTACCGTCTTCTGGATGTATATCTGCATGCGGATTGCGTGTGTTTCAGGGCTATGCTTGGTCGTGAAGAGGCAATGATCAAAATTGGTGCGCCGGGTCGCCACATGGTTCAGAATGCGCTTGTTGTATTAGGTTCTGCTGATATTCTTGGTGTTGATATCGCCCGTGTGGCGCTTGCACTGCAAAGTTTTGCGCCTGAAACCGGGCGCGGCGCACGTTACAGGCTGGCCCTGCCATCAGGCGGCACGTTTCTGCTTATTGATGAAAGCTACAATGCCAATCCTGTTTCGATGGGGGTTGGACTGGCCCTGCTTGGCGAGAGCGAAATTGGCCGGCGTGGACGGCGCATCGCCGTGCTTGGTGATATGCTGGAGCTTGGGCGTTTTTCACGTAAAGCCCATGAAGAACTGGCTGGGCCGATGCGGAAGGCCGGTGTCAGCCTTGCATTTCTTGGCGGTCATGACATGAAATATCTTGCCGGTATTTTACGTAATGATTTACAGGTACATTATTGCGAGGTTGCAGGTGATCTTTTGCCGCTGCTTCTGAATGAGGTTCACGCCGGCGATGTCGTGATGGTCAAATCCTCAAACAGCATTGGCCTGTCTCGCATCGTTGCTGCGCTTCTTGATCAGTATAAACCAATTGAGTTCTAGAGCATTCCCTGTTTTTTGGTGCTGCTGCGGACGTCAGATGCGCCATCCGGCTGCAAAATATTTATCTTTGCCGGTCGCATTGCTTGCGGATGTCAGATGTTCCATCTGACCGCAAAATGCTTTAGAAATACAAATCACCGGTTTTGGTCAGTTTGCCGGATCATGGTTTGAAGTTTTTGTTTTGTTGCAGATCTTATCCGTTCCGGTATCTCATTGGAACAGGGAGTGTTCAAGGTTTATATTTGGTCGCATTGTTGCAGATGCCGGATATTTCATCTGACTGCAAAATGCTTTGGAGAAAAAGGCAGTTTCCTGCTATGTTCATGTTTTTATCGGCTTTATCCGATTATCTGCCGGGAGTTGGTATATTCCGCTACATTACATTCCGTTCCGGTGCAGCGATGATAACATCGTCCATGATTGTCTTTCTGTTCGGGCCAAGTGTTATTGCGTCGCTTAAAATCCGGCAGGGAAAAGGCCAGCCCATACGTGCCGATGGGCCGCAGACCCATTTTAAGAAAGCCGGGACGCCGACCATGGGCGGACTCATGATTTTAAGCGGTACGGTGGTTTCTGCTCTGCTGTGGTGTAATTTGCTTAATATTTATTTCTGGGTTGTGCTTGGCGTGACATTGGCATTCGGTGTGATCGGCTTTTACGATGATTACCTGAAAGTGACGAAGCAGAGCCATAAGGGTTTTTCGGGTAAGGTGCGCCTCGGGCTGGAATTTCTGGTTGCCGCCATTGCCGCTTTTATCATCATGTCCACAGGTTCATCTGGCTTGGCGTTTCCTTTTGTCAGCTATATGCTGAATCTCGGACTGTTTTTTATTCCCTTCGCTGCTTTTGTCATTGTCGGGGCAGGCAATGCGGTGAATTTTACCGATGGTCTGGATGGGTTGGCAATTGTGCCGGTAATGGTTGTTTCTTTTTCTTTTGCGCTGATTGCGTATCTTTCCGGCAATGCGGTTTTTGCCGGTTATTTACAGATTCACCTGGTACCGGGTGCAGGTGAGCTTGCCGTGCTGCTTGGAGCTGTGGTTGGTGCAGGGCTTGGATTTTTGTGGTTCAATGTGCCACCGGCGGCAATTTTTATGGGGGATACGGGTTCGCTTGCGCTTGGCGGTTTGCTTGGTGCAGTTGCCGTAGCCACAAAGCATGAAATTGTCCTTGCTGTTATCGGCGGTGTTTTTGTTATGGAGGCCTTGTCGGTTATTATTCAGGTGGCGTGTTTCAAGATGACGGGTAAGCGTGTCTTTCTTATGGCGCCTATTCATCATCATTTTGAAAAGAAGGGCTGGACAGAAAGCCAGGTTGTTATCCGTTTCTGGATTATTTCCATTGTTCTTGCCCTTATCGGGCTGGCGACGCTGAAACTAAGGTAAGACTATGATTCCTGTTCATTGTTTGCGTGGAAAGAAGGTTGCTCTTTTTGGTCTTGGTGATTCTGGTCTTGCAACGGCAGCGGCGCTCGTTGCCGGCGGTGCTGATGTAATTTTATGGGATGATTACGCCGGCGCTGTTGCAAAGGCGCGCGAACAAGGATTTTTTACGGAAGATTTGCGTAAAATAGCCTGGAAGGAAATCGCCGCCCTTGTGCTTGCACCCGGTGTGCCGCTGACTCATCCCAGGCCTCATTGGAGTGTGGAACTGGCAGCAGCTCATGATGTAGAAGTGATTGGTGATATTGAGCTTTTTGTGCGGGAGCGCAATGATTTTCTCAGACGCAAGGGACTTGGCGCACAAGCATGTCCTTTTATCGCTGTCACCGGCACAAATGGTAAATCTACAACGACGATGCTTATTGCCCATTTGCTGGAGGCAGGCGGTTGTGATGTGCAGATGGGCGGTAATATAGGTACGGCAATTTTGTCGCTTGAGCCATTGGCAGAACAGCGGTTTTATGTGATTGAATGTTCATCCTACCAGATTGATCTGGCACGGTCGATCAATCCGACAGTCGGAATTCTGCTTAATCTGACACCGGATCATGTTGATCGCCACGGCAGTTTTGAACATTATGCGGCAATCAAGCAAAGGCTTGCAGCTGCGGCTGCTGCGGTGATTATCGGCCTTGATGATGTGCCATGCCGCCGGATTTATGAACACCTGAAAGCTGATAGATCATTTCCGGTAAAAGTGGAGACCGCTTTTGCGTCTGGACAATGCGACAAACAAAAGAATTCAAGGTTCATCCATTGTTTCAATAAACGATGGATAGACCTTGAAGGAGCCGTGTTGCCCGTTGCAACAGGCATGGTTTTGCAGGAAGGCTGTTTTGCCAAGGGCAGAACACTTCTTTGTGCACAGGGTGGCAAGCTTGTAGAATTAGCCTCTTTGGAAGGTGTTTCATCGCTTCGCGGTCAGCACAATGCACAAAATGCCCTTGCTGCGCTTGTCTGTTGCAGCGTATTGGGCATCGATTCTGGCAAGATCAAATCGGCGCTTGCTTCTTTCCAGGGTCTGCCGCATCGGATGGAGGAAGTGGGACGAAAGGGGCATGTACTGTTTATCAATGACAGCAAGGCTACCAATGCAGATGCTGCTGCGCCTGCTCTGGCTGCGTTTGATCATATTTACTGGATTGCCGGGGGGGTATCGAAAGAGGGCGGGATTCTTCCGTTGCAGAAATTTTTTTCGAAGATCAGAAAAGCTTATCTGATTGGTGAAGCCGCAGCCGGTTTTGCTAAAACAATTGGAGATACAATACCTGTTATCCTGTCAGGAACCCTTGCAAATGCAGTCCGGCAGGCTGCTCGTGATGCGGCGGCGGATAAGGCGGGTGAAGCGGTGGTTTTGTTTTCACCTGCATGTGCCAGTTTTGATCAGTTTGCCAATTATAGCGTGCGAGGCGATACTTTCCGCAAGCTTGTTCAGGGAATTTAATGGTATTTTTTAAGGTAACTGAATTAAAATATGCACAAGGATTTTTAGCCGTTTATGTGTTGTGCTTTATTGTGGAAGCAGCAGGATTGTGCAACCTGTGTTAAACAGTCTCCATTATAAAGCATTAACAGTCCGGTATTTTTTTCTATTTATTCTTGGGGTGGAAAGGCTGGCCGGATTATCAAATCAAATGTTTCAAGTCTTTGTTTCGGGGGCGGGCCTGCGGATATCGAATATGCCATTCGACTGCAAAATGCGCTCTTCGGATTTGCTGTATTTGCCAGAAAGAAAGAGGTGTCATGGTTAGTCGTATTGATCGCGGGCCAATTGCCAACTGGTGGTGGACAATTGACCGGTCCATTTTGGCAGCATGCCTGTTGCTGATGGGGCTGGGCATACTTTTTTCTTTTGCGACGAGTCCTTCGGTTGCACAGAAAATCAGCATTGCCGACAGTTTCCATTTTGTCAAACTGCATATCAAATACACAGTACCGGCATTTCTGGTGATGATTTCGGTTTCGTTTTTTGCGCCCCGTAATATACGCCGCTGCTGTGTTGTTCTTCTTGCTGTTTCCATTGTTCTTTTGATTCTGACTCTTTTTACCGGAATTGAAATCAAAGGGTCAAGGCGCTGGATTCCCTTGGCTGGCATCACTATTCAGCCTTCTGAATTCATGAAACCGGCATTGGTGGTTGTTCTGGCGTGGCTTTTTGCAATACAGAACCGCTATGGAAGTATTGGGGGATATGTGTTTGCGGTTATACTCTACGCTGCTTGTGCTACACTTCTGATGCTTGAGCCGGATATCGGCCAGACCTTGCTGATTAGTGTAACCAGTGGGGCATTGTTTTTTCTTGCGGGTGTTTCATGGGGTGTGATTGCGCTGTTCATCGGGCTTGCTGTTATTGGCGGGGTAAGTGCCTATATGGAGTTTGATCACGTGCGTGAGCGTGTCCATGGCTTTCTGACAGGTGAGGGGGATACGTTTCAGGTTGATGTCGGCCGGGAGGCAATCATCCATGGCGGCTGGTTTGGCCAGGGACCGGGGGAAGGTACGGTCAAACGTATCATTCCGGATAGCCATACGGATTTTGTTTTTTCGGTTGTGGCTGAAGAGTATGGCATTATCCTGTGCATGATAATCGTAGCATTGTTTGCTTTTATTGTTATCCGTTCCCTGTTGATTGCCATGAAGGAGCCTGATAACTTCACCCGCTTTTCAACGGCCGGCATTATCATATTGTTTGGTTTTCAATCCATTATCAATATGGCGGTTAACCTGCATCTCATGCCACCCAAAGGAATGACACTTCCCTTTATTTCTTATGGCGGTTCATCGCTGGTTGCGATTGCTTTTACTATGGGGGCTTTGCTTGCCCTGACCCGCAGGCGGCCGGAAGCCAGGGTATCTGCGTCTTTGAACAGTATGGCTATGGCGGTTTGATATGGTGGCGAAGGGTACGATTATTCTTGCTGCCGGTGGCACGGGCGGCCATCTTTTTCCTGCCGAGGCGCTTGGTGCTGAGCTGATGGAGCGTGGTTTTGATGTTCATTTGCTGACAGATGAACGGGTCCGGCATTTTGTCGATGCTTTTGCTGATAATCGTGTCCATATCATCAGATCGGCGACCTTTGCCGGCAAAAATCCTTTAAAACTGGTGCGCAGCTTTTTTCAGTTGATGCGGGGCGTGCGTCAGTCACGCAAGCTTGTCTGCAAGCTTGAACCCTGTCTTGTTGCCGGTTTTGGCGGTTATCCGACATTGCCGCCGCTTTATGCGGCGGCAAGCATGGGTGTTCTGACATTCATTCATGAGCAGAATGCGGTGATGGGACGTGCCAACAGTTTTCTGGCGAGGCGTGTTGATGCAATTGCCGGCGGTTTTCTTCAGGAAAAAGGCAAATTTGCTGACAAAATTATCATCACAGGTAATCCGGTGCGTGCATCTGTCATTGAAGCAGCCCGCATTCCATACAGGTTTGCCAGGGAGGATATGCCGTTTTCATTGCTGGTATTCGGCGGCAGCCAGGGCGCAGCGTTTTTTTCTGAAATTGTGCCGCAGGCGCTTGCGCTTGTTAACAGGTCTGTGCGGGATCGGATCGTCGTTACCCAGCAGGCACGCGGCTGTGATATCAAAGCGCTTGAGGAGGCTTATAAAAATCTTGGGATGAAGGCTGATATACAACCTTTTTTCAGTAATATGGCTGGGCTGATTTCTCATGCGCATTATATTATTTCCCGTTCGGGTGCTTCAACAGTGGCTGAGATTGCGGCTGTCGGTCGTCCTGCCCTTATGGTGCCCTATCCCCATGCGCTGGATCATGATCAGATGCAGAATGCGGCAGCCCTGGCGCTTTCAGGCGGCGTAAAGGTCGTCAGACAAGAGGAACTGACGCCCGACAGGCTTGCCGTGATAATCCGTGATGCGATTGGTAGACCGGAGTTGCTGGCAGATATGGCGGCAAAGGTACGCTCGACAGGCTGTATTCAGGCAACCGGGTTGCTGGCAGATATGACACAGGCGTTGATCGCCGGAAAGCCGGCCGCTGAAATAAAAAAGGAGATGCGTAATGAAAATGCCGTTTAATATCGGCCTCATCCATTTTGTCGGCATAGGTGGTATTGGCATGAGCGGCATCGCCGAGGTTCTGCATAATCTTGGCTATATGGTGCAGGGGTCGGATCAGGCTGACAATGCCAATGTTGACCGCCTGCGTGAAAAGGGCATTCAGGTTTTTATTGGCCATCGTGCCGAAAATCTTGGCAATGCAGAAGTTATTGTTGTTTCAACTGCTGTCAGGCAGGATAACGTTGAATATATAGCAGCAAGTAAAAGGTTTTTGCCTGTTGTCCGGCGGGCAGAAATGCTTGCCGAACTTATGCGCTTCCGTCAGGCTGTCGCTATTGGCGGTACGCATGGAAAGACCACAACAACTTCGCTGGTGGCCACCTTGCTGGAGGCGGGCGGTTTTGATCCGACGGTTATCAACGGCGGTATCGTCAATGCCTACGGCACAAATGCCCGAATAGGGGCCGGCGACTGGATGGTGGTGGAAGCAGATGAAAGTGACGGTACATTTCTGCATCTGCCTGCTGATATTGCTGTTATCACCAATATTGATCCTGAGCATCTTGATCATTATGGCTGTTTTGACAATGTGCGTAAGGCTTACTGCCAGTTTGTGGAAAATGTGCCCTTTTACGGTTTTGGCGTTATGTGTCTTGACCACCCGGAAGTGCAGGCCCTGGTCAGCCGTATCAGCACCCGCCGTGTGGTTACTTATGGGGCTGATCCTCAGGCTGATGTCCGTTTTCTCAACCACCGGATGGAAGGTGCGCATTCATGTTTTGATGTTATCATCCGTAACCGCAAAACCGGGACAATAACAAATATAAACAATCTGGTATTGCCGATGCCCGGACTTCATAATGTTTCAAATGCTGCTGCGGCTGTTGCCGTTGCCCATGAGCTTGGGGTTTCCGATGAAGTGATTATTCGCGGGCTTGCTTCCTTTGGCGGGGTGAAGCGGCGTTTTACTCATACCGGCTCGTGGAATGGTGTTGAAATTTTTGATGATTATGGCCACCATCCTGTTGAAATCAGGGCTGTGCTCAAGGCTGCCCGTGATGTTACTTCCGGCAAGGTGATTGCCATTATGCAGCCGCATCGTTTCAGCCGTCTGCGTGATTTGTTCGATGAATTTGCCACCTGTTTCGATGATGCTGACATTATTGCGGTAGCGCCGGTTTATGCTGCGGGGGAAGAACCGCTTGCAGACATTAATTCCGAGGCGCTGGTGAAACGGATTAAAACTGCGGGCCATCGTGATGCCCGTTATATTCCAGGGCCTGAAGCAATAGCGCCATTGATCAGGAAAACAGCAAGGTACGGTGACTGTGTTGTTTTCCTTGGAGCAGGGAGTGTTACGCAATGGGCCTGTGCTTTGCCGCATGAACTTGAAGCAGGAGATCATGAGGATGAGTAATTTCCGGCCTGTAGATGGTGAAGCATTGCTAAAGCGGCTTGCCCTTTCCGGTATTCGCGGACGTATGATGCCAAACGCTGATATGAGCAAAATTACATGGTTTCGCGCCGGCGGGCCGGCTGAGCTTCTTTATCAGCCGGCAGATGAAGAAGATCTGTCATGGTTTCTTCTTCATCTGCCGGCTGAAGTTCCGGTCATGGTGGTCGGGATCGGTTCCAACCTGCTGGTACGTGATGGAGGAATACCAGGGGTTGTCATTCGTTTGCCGGTCAAGGCGTTTGGAGATGTGCGTACAGTATCTGAAGATACGCTTTTTGCCGGTGCCGCTGTGTCGGACAAACGCCTTGCAGCCATGGCGCTTGAGGCAGGCATTGCAGGTTTTCATTTTTACCATGGTATTCCAGGTGGGCTGGGTGGTGCATTGCGCATGAATGGTGGTGCAAATGGTGTTGAAACCTCTGAACGGGTGGTTGAGGTTTACAGCCTTGACCGCAGGGGTAAGCGTCTGACTCTCTCACACGGTGATATGCAGTATTCCTACCGGCATGCCGGTATCCCTGAAGGGCTGTTTTTTGTTTCAGCCCTGCTGAAGGGGGAAAGAGGCACGCCGGATGCCATCCGTGAGGCGATGGATAAAGTACAGCACCACCGTGAAACAGTGCAGCCGGTGCGTGAAAAAACAGGTGGCTCGACTTTCCGCAATCCCGAGGGCACATCTGCCTGGAAGGTGATTGATGAGGCCGGCTGCCGCGGGCTTGTGGTCGGAGGAGCGCAGATGTCACCCATGCATTGCAATTTCATGATCAATACCGGCAATGCGACGGGATATGACCTTGAAAGCCTTGGCGAAACGGTGCGACAGAAGGTATTTGCCCATAGCGGTATCAGGCTTGATTGGGAAATCAGGCGTATCGGCCAGTTTTTACCAGGACAGGCGGTTTATCCTGAAGTGAAAACAATATAAGCGTGGATTGTACAACTAACCCATGGTTGTATATATGGGAAGGTGAATCACAGTCTGTTGCTGGTCGGGGGCAAAGGGGAGCTACGCAATGCACTGATCTTTACTGGGTATCTCTTGGTTCTTCTTTTCTTGGGGGTATGGCGTGTTGTGATGTTTGCGGTTTGGCGGAAGGGTTCTGCTGATTTGGACAGTTGAGCGCGTGTTGGTGCGGGTTCT
>Ga0153940_1000096_pt1 | contig 56171 bp, 56 predicted proteins | sample TSNJ024MetaG_FD_104736 | JGI IMG/M metagenome (GOLD analysis project Ga0153940, IMG submission 104736) | Attine ant fungus gardens microbial communities from New Jersey, USA - TSNJ024 MetaG | ecosystem: Host-associated > Fungi > Mycelium > Unclassified | place: USA: New Jersey, Brendan T. Byrne... | reverse complement strand
TCTCTCGTCATGGCGCTATATAGAACCAACTCCAAAAACATGTCAACACTAATTCACAAATATCATAAAAAAAATGCAACCATACGAAAAGATCAAAAAATGAACTCAAAACAATCAGGACAGCCATACAGATGCATTCCAGCGACTATGAGAGAATGAACCGTCTTGTAGATTTATGGACAGACATCGAACGCGCAGCATCGTGAACAAGCTTAAATCAATATAAAAAACATCACGGCATGATTGTTTCATTTGACAAAAGTGCGATTTTCACTTTCAATAGATTCTAATGGAAGTGGATATATCTTCCATTCCTGTCAGGAATGTATAAGCGCGGTTTTTATAGCCGGCTTTCTATATCAGGAATGAGAAGAGGCTTCCGGTAGCTTTTCGTGATGTGTATTCTGGCTCCCTTCTGGAGGGGGTGCTGTTTGGTTATTGTGTCTATTCCTTGCGGAATTATGGCACATTTACAAAGAGCAGGCATTAAGACAAATGGTGAAAAACAAAGGCTCAAAAATCTATTCCGGTAATGAGCCTGCGATTGTAATACAAGACAATCGCCATCCTGACCGGCGTCAAATTTCGGCTCGTTGGCTTGCCGGTACATTTTTAACCGGGCTGACTTCCTGCACGCTGATGGGAGTTGCGCTTTTTGCTGCACTTGACGGCCGTGAACAACTTGCAACGCCGCCAGAACTTCTCAGGCGGGATGAAATGCCAAGTAAGATTTTTGATTCAGGCGATGATAAAGGCGGGCGTCTGGTTGCGACCCGGCCACGCAGAACGTTTGATGACAAACGCAAGCTGGAACTATCCACGATGCAAAAAATCGGCGGAAAGGAGGTTATCCGAAGTCAGATTTTTGAACTGGTTGATATAACCCTTGCGGAAGAACACACACAGAATTTCGACTATCCGAAATTCAACGCACTGAATCTTTTTGCCGACGTGCCGGCACCGGTGGAAAATGCAGCACAGATATACGGCTCAAAGGTTGAAACGGAAATCACGCTGCAAACATCTGATTTTCCGGTTATGGGTACTGTTTTTTATGATGCAGATAATCTGAGTGTTGATGAAGTTGAACATGCCATTCAAACAGCCGGGCTGGAATATGGCAGTAACGGCACAACAAAAATTGCGACTCTGCGTTATATAGATCCCCTGCAATTGGAAGCTTACAATCCGTCTTTTGGTTTTTCTGATACGCTGGATGTAAAAATTGTTCAGGAAAATGTTAGCGTTCTTACCAGATATACAACCAGCGATACTGTGGAAAATTACTCGGAAGATATTATTCCTTTTGCACGCAGCGAATCAATCATCAGTGCCCTTAACCGCGCCAACTATAATGGCGAGGACGCAACACGTATTGCTGAAGTGTTGAGCCTGCTTACCGATAATGACAAGCTTGAGGCAAGCAGCGTGCTTCGTCTTGGCATCGAATCGAACCGGTTTGGCGAGGATTACATTGTTCGTGCCAGCGTTTACAAAGACAAGAAACACCGTCTAAGCATAGCATTGAATGATCGCAATCAGTACATTCAGTGTGATGAGCCGGAAATGACACCGCTTCTCAGAACAGCATTGGAAGGCAGAACACCGGTTGTTCGTGTATCATCTGATAAATTGCCAACCGTCTATGATGCTATTTTCCAGTCAGCCCTGGCATATGACCTGACCCAGGACATGGCAAAGCAGCTTATCCGTACACTTGCCAATGATGTTGATATGCAATCACGTATTTCACCGAATGACTCACTTGAAGTCTTTTACCCTCTCTCAGATGACGGAGATAAAAAAACTGAACGCGAAATCCTTTATATAAGCGCAAATTTCAGCGGCACGGTACGGCGCTATTATCGCTTTCAATCCAGCGATGGAAAAATTGATTATTACGACAAGGAAGGCAAGAACTCGAAACAGTTTCTATTGCGCAAACCAGTTCCGAATGCAACCTTCCGTTCACCTTTCGGGGCACGTCGCCATCCGATTCTCGGCTACGTGCGTATGCACACCGGTGTTGACTGGGCAGCTCCGCGCGGATCACCTATATTGGCGGCAGGGGATGGTGAAATTATAAAAGCCGGGTGGAGTCGTGGTTACGGTTATCATACTGAAATCCGGCATGCGAACGGATATGTCAGCAGCTATTCTCACCAAAATGCTTTTGCCAAAGGAATCAAACCGGGAATTAAAGTTCATCAGGGACAAGTTATCGGTTATGTGGGATCAACCGGGCTTTCAACCGGGCCGCATTGTCATTTTGAAGTTATTGTCAACAGCACCAAGGTTGACCCGATGCGCATTCGTCTGCCTGATAACAAGTCTCTCAAAGGTAAGGAACTTGAAGCATTCAAGCGTGACCGTGACCGGATTAATGCACTCATGAACAATAGCCCATCAAATACCAAGGTAGCATCCGCAACAGCCGTCACTAACGGGTAGATCGATTTCACCATGAATCCCCGTACATTTTCCTGTTACAGGTTGATTTAAAGTATTTTCAGGAAAAGTGAAAAACGTTTTTACAGACAAAATACCTCTTCAGACTGTTTTCTGAGCCTGTTCGAGTCTATTCAAAAACGCGATAAAACAAAAAGCTGGATCATTTTCAGTTGGTCAAACTGAAAATGATCCAGAAAAAATACACTGTAATTCAAGCGAAAATCTGCCAGAAAAGCGGGAGATTTTTAAAACAAGAATTATAACACTTTCTTTGATCGTTCAGGTAACACCTTCTTCGACATGAGCAGCCGAAGGGTGGAAATTCAGCCGATCCGAGCCGCTTGTAATATGCACAATTGAACCGTCATGAATATCTCCCATCAAAATACGCTCTGCAAGAGGATCCTGCACATCCTTCTGAATAACCCGCTTCAATGGCCGTGCGCCATAGACAGGATCATACCCGCGATCGGCAAGCCACTGCCGCGCCTCATTTTCAATCTCAATCCTGATTTTGCGATCGGCAAGCAGTGACTGCAACCGTGCAAGCTGAATATCAACAATTGCCCCCATTTCTGTACGATCCAGACGATGAAACAGAATAATTTCATCAATGCGATTTAAAAATTCCGGGCGGAAGGCAGCGCGCACCAAGGTCATCACCTCTTCACGCACCTTCTCGATATCCTCACTGTCTCCAAGCTGCGTCAGAAATTCAGCGCCAATATTAGATGTCATGATAATCAGTGTATTACGAAAATCAACCGTATGACCCTGTCCATCGGTCAGCCGTCCATCATCCAGAACCTGCAACAACACATTGAACACATCAGGATGAGCCTTTTCAATTTCATCAAACAGAATTACCTGATAAGGACGCCGGCGCACCGCTTCGGTCAGCAGGCCACCTTCCTCATATCCGATATATCCGGGCGGAGCACCGATCAGGCGGGCAACAGAATGCTTCTCCATGAATTCGGACATATCCAATCGAACCATTGCTGTTTCATCCTGAAACAGAAATGCCGCCAATGCCTTGGTAAGCTCGGTTTTACCCACCCCTGTAGGGCCAAGAAAAATAAAGGATCCGATTGGCCGATTCGGGTCTTGCAAACCGGCACGGGCACGCCGCACCGCCCGGGCAACTGCCTGCACAGCTTCACCCTGACCGACAACACGCGCGCCCAATTCGTCTTCCATTCTCAGCAGCCGCTCACGTTCTCCCTCAAGCATCGAATCAACCGGAATACCTGTCCAGCGCGAAACAATCTGCGCAACATGATCAGGTATTACCGTTTCTTCTACCATAGAACCACGACTCTCATGGCTTTCAGCTTTTTCAAGCTGTTTCTCCAGATCAGGAATCTTTCCATAAGCTAATTCGCCGGCCTTTTGGAATTCTCCATTGCGCTGGGCAATAGCCAAGGCATTGCGTGCCTCATCAAGTTCTTTTTTGAGATCAGCCGCATGACCGAGCTTTTGTTTATCCGCCTGCCATTTTGCGGTCATCTCATCGGATTGCTCTTCCAGTTCTGCCAGTTCGTTTTCAAGGCGCTCAAGACGATCTTTCGAAGCCGCATCTTTTTCAGTTTTCAGAGCTTCACGCTCAATCTTGAACTGCATAATGCGCCGGTCAATCTCGTCAAGTTCCTCCGGCTTCGAATCAACCTGCATACGCAAGCGTGAAGCCGCCTCATCAACAAGATCAATTGCTTTATCAGGCAAAAAGCGGTCAGTAATATAACGATTTGATAATGTTGCAGCTGCAACAAGTGCAGAATCAGAAACACGCACCTTATGATGCTGTTCATATTTTTCCTTGATCCCGCGCAAAATCGAAATTGTATCCTCTACCGTAGGTTCATCAACAAAAACCGGCTGGAACCGCCGTGCAAGCGCAGCATCTTTTTCAACATATTTACGGTATTCTTCAAGAGTGGTTGCGCCAACACAATGAAGCTCTCCCCGCGCCAATGCCGGTTTCAACAGGTTGGATGCATCCATTGCACCATCGGTTTTACCTGCACCGACAAGCGTATGCATTTCATCGATGAAAAGAATGATCTGCCCTGCCGCAGCCTCCACTTCTGATAAAACCGCTTTCAACCTCTCTTCAAACTCACCACGATATTTTGCGCCTGCAATCATCGCACCCAGATCAAGCGCCAGAAGGGATTTGTCACGCAATGACTCGGGCACATCACCATTAACAATGCGCAGTGCCAAACCTTCAACAATCGCTGTTTTACCAACCCCCGGTTCGCCGATCAGAACGGGATTGTTTTTTGTACGCCGGGACAGAACCTGAATAGTGCGGCGGATTTCTTCATCACGCCCGATAACAGGATCCAGCTTGCCTTCCCGTGCGTTGGCTGTCAGATCCCGCGCGTATTTTTTCAATGCATCATATTGGCTTTCCGCCGATGTTGAATCCGCTGTACGGCCTTTACGCATTTCATTAATAACTTTGTTAAGCGCTGTTGGTGTAACCTTGCCCTTACTTAAAATTTCCGATGTTTTTGCCGATTTTTCCATGACAAGGGCCTGAAACAGACGTTCAACGGTAACAAAGCTGTCACCTGCCTTACCAGCCAGCTCTTCAGCCGTCGTAAAAGCTTTTGCCAGCGGCTGAGACAGATAAAGCTGGCTGCCGCCGCCGCTTACTTTCGGCAATGCATCAAGTGCGGCCTGCAAAGCTGTTTTGACGTCAGCAAGCTGCCCGCCGGCCCGTTCAATCAACGAAGCACAAAATCCTTCGCTGTCATCAATCAGAACTTTAAGCAAATGCTCCGGTGCAAATTGCTGATTATCAGCAGATAAAGCATAATTCTGTGCAGCCTGAATAAAACCGCGCACCCGCTCCGTATATTTTTCAATATTCATACAAATATCTTCCCTTTCCGCAATTCTTGACCGGCATTGCGGTTTGTAGACAACAGACCCCCTTACGGCAGATCACATTTTTCAGAATCAAATATGGGAATGATGTCTGAAAACAGCAAGACATAACTTGCTGCGTCAGCTTATCTGTTTCGATGATTTTGCCCAAACAGCAAATACCTTAAAAGAAAGATTCAAAAACCGGCAAAAGAGGGATAAATCACGGAAAAACAAAACCGCTCACTCGGCATCATCCTCATCAAGCTGACGGCCGGGCAACACATAAGAGCCGGAAAGCCAACGATTGAGATCAACGGCACGGCAACGCGCAGAACAAAAAGGATAATTCTCACGCGCAGAAAGCTTGCCACATTCAGGACAAGGCAGCATAGAACGCTGCGGTATCACTTCCCCGCCAGCTTTTTTACTGTTTTTTGCGTCACTCTCAGACATGGCCGCCTGACCAGCCTTCATAAACCGGATAATTCTGTGCCTGTAGAAGATCAGCCGTTTCAGCCAGTGCAAGCCCAACCACACCTGTGTAAGAACCAACAAGGCGCACGACAAATGTACCCGCCCGCCCCTGGATAGCATAACCACCGGCCTTGCCCTGCCATTCCTCCGAAGCAAGATAAACATCAATCATCTTGCGACTTAACCACGCAAACCGCACACGGCTTTCCACCAGCCGGTGCTGATGACGTCCTTTTGCACTGATAAGATATATACTGGTAAAAACCTTATGAGCACGGCCAGAAAGAAGGCGCAAACATTCACGTGCCTCATCTTCAACTTCCGGTTTTGGTAATATTGTGCGTCCAACAGCAACAACCGTATCAGCAGCAAGAATAATCGCTTTTTCAAGACCGGGAATAACCCGAATCGCCTGTTCAGCATGTTCAGCCTTTTCCCGTGCCAGCCGTCTGGCAAGGTAGCGGGGATGCTCACCCCGTTTGGGGGTCTCATCAATACTGGCGGCATGAAGATGCTGCGGCTCAACACCAATCTGACGTAAAAGTGCAAGACGGCGTGGCGAAGCTGAAGCAAGTACCAGCGCATGGGTATGTTTTTCTTTAACAACTTTATCCTGCATCATATCCATGTCGTTTACCAGGATTTATTTGTAACGGTAGGTAATCCGCCCCTTGGTCAGATCGTAGGGGGTCATTTCCACCATTACCTTATCACCTGCAAGCACACGAATACGGTTTTTACGCATTCTGCCTGCTGTATGTGCAATAATTTCATGGTCATTATCAAGCTTGACACGAAACATTGCATTAGGGAGAAGTTCGGTAACAACACCCGAAAACTCCAGGACTTCTTCTTTAGCCATTGACACCCTGCCAGATAAAATAAAACTTGACGGCATATCCATATTCTATGCCGATGTGGGCGGAACCTATATGATTATCGCCGGTTTGTGAATAACGGGATTGTTTTTCCCTGCCAGGAAACATCAAAAACCCGGAATTTATCTGCATTTTACCCGAATTATACAGATATAACAGCCCATAATCTGTTAAATTCGCTTACCCCGAACACATCTGGCAGAAAAAAGCGGCGAAAAACAAGCAACCCCTTCCGTCTCAATTACCGGTACAAAAAGCGGATATTGCTCTTTTCGCCTGCAAGGATAATGCAAAAAGCAAAATTTTCAACAGTTTACCCCTTCAGATTGTTATCCTGCCATATTATCCACCCCGCTCCGGCAGGCGAAATGAAACGGATGGTATTCTTCACACAGTAAAACGCCCGGTAATGCGTTTTTTCAGCACTTCACGTACGTCGCGGTAAGCATCAAGAATTTGCTCCCGCGATCCCATGGCAAACGCCGGATCGGGTGTGGGCCAATATTCAACATCAACGGAAACATCCCCCATCTCCTCCAGCACCACATTGTGCGCTTGCGGAGTCAATGCCACAATCAGATCGAAAGAACCAGCAGCCAGATCTTCCAGTCCGCGCGGATTATGGCAGCCAAGTGAGATACCTTCCTCAGCAATGACAACAGCAGCAAAGGGATCACATTCCCCTTTAATAATGCCGGCCGATGTCACACAAATCCCGGGAAAAAATTTGTGCATCAATGCTTCGGCAATCGGCGAGCGGATTGAATTCATACCGCATACAAAAAGAACAGAAGCCGGACAAGGCGTATGACATTTTTCCTGTTCCATATGCCCGTTACCCCTGCCGATAAAGAACATACAACAACGTAAACAAACGGCGGGCTGTGCAAAAATCGATATCAATCTTGCCCCTCAGCCGATCGACAAGTATTTGCGAGCCTTCATCATGCAAACTGCGCCGACCCATATCGATTGCTTCAACCCGGCCAAGGCTGTCTGACCGGATTGCACCATAATAAGTCTCACATATCATGAAATAATCTTTAAAAATCCGGCGAAATGGCGTCAGCGACAAAATATGTGTTGTCACCCATTCCCGGGTTTCCCGCAAGATTTCAAATACGAGACGTTTATCCGCAAGCGACAGCCTAAGCCGATACGGCCCATAACCTACGTCACCAACAGGAAAAAAACTGCTTTCCTGAATCAAATCAAATATGGCTACCGCCCGTTCGTGCTCAATTTCCGGCGTTGACCGGGCAATGCTCTTATCCAGTTCAATGCCTATCAGCCGTGTGCCTGGCGCAATATCATTCATCGCATTTATGTTCCAGATCAGAGATTAAGCCACACAGCAACACAGCGGTTGTGCGCTTCCAACCCTTCCACCCGTGCCGATCCGGTTGGCGCAGCCCCTTGGCGGCCTGCTTAACTGTTCTGCCCGAAGTTTCAGAATCGAGATATATTTCATATAATCTGGAACAGAAAAAAGAGAAAAAAAGCGGGCCGAACATGCAGCCGGCAACCCATAGCCGGAAACATCAATACAACTGCCAATCACCCCAGGCGCATAACAGCCAGAGAAAACAACCTTCGCATTACGGACACCAGCCAGAAGTGTTTCGGATTTCCTGACAGCAAGTTCCAGATATTCAAACACAATGCAGGCGGCAAGGCATCTTTCAGATCACCAGCCAGTATAACCACCCCGAAATTACGCCAGCCTGCCAATGCCATCTGTGACTGTTCCAATGTCGCAAGCTGTGTTTCAGCAGTTTTTTCAATCCACAGGCAAAACGGGCACTATCCGTTATCAGAATGGGCTGTACGATTGCATCATGCCCTGTCTGAACCAGAAGACCGGCAGCGATCCAATTCGGGTCATTTTCCTCATCAGCAATAACCGGAATTTCAGACAGGCCCGGAATTGTATCAATTCCGGGCGTGCCAGGCACCCGACATTTCGCAGCAGCAATCAGGCATTACCCGGCCCGCAATTTTTACCGCAACCGGAATCGTTTCTGCGCCATAGGCCAGAGCAGCAGCAACCTGTGTATCACCGGCCCGATAAATCTCATCAATACCGGCAGGATCAGCTGTAGCAGATGTCAATGGATTGAGTTCACCCTCCGGTAAAAACACAATTATGGCGAGCCGTGCCCTGCCAGCAATTTTTGCCAGAATAGCATTTTCATCAAAACCGAACCTGGATAACCTGCTGCCCCTCCAGGAACATAAAGAGCGGCAAACTCAACCGCTGCCGGGGGCCATTCCGGCTCAACACCAGACGATCGGTAAAATATTCACCCGGCACCTGTTTTCTATAACAGGCGGTGATGCGCCCACAAACAAGAAGCAGCGCATCCATTGTTTCAGGAGTCATACTTTCTGGCGGCCCGGCTTTCCCCGGCCGAAACTTCGCACCTGGATACAGAAAGATCAATTCCATTAAATTTACGTGAATAATCAACAAGCGCTTTATTACCTTCCGCGCTCACACGATGCATAACAACTGAACCACTCCATTTATGCTTTGCGATACTGCACACCTGACCACCGGGAAAAGCCGTAAGCTGTACCTTGAATATTTTATCCTGCCGGCAAACAGCCAGAACCATGATGCTTTTTCCAGCTTCCTGTCAACACAGAACAGACACGTTGCAAAAAACCGCGCATTTAACAGATAATCAGTATTTCGACATAATTTGCCTGCAAACACAATGAAGAAAATTATAAACAGTTATGATGCGGACAACTGCCTGCCAGACAGGGCCAAGATCAGTCAACGGTGATTCAATATATTCCATATCAAGCCGCAAGGCAGCATTTCCGGAAAATACAAATTCAATTGTCCCGCCCGGAGCTTCACCGGCATAAAAATGCAAGCGCCAGCAGTGACAGCACATCTTCTGACTGGTCGCAGTCAATATCCGAAAGCAGCCAGAATACAGTCAAACTGCAAAGCGCTCAAATGTCTCTCGCAAATATGCCCGCGCCTGCCCGCAAGAGCTTTATTAACCTCTTCCTCCCAGGCAAAAAGATGAAGCGCCGCAATAAACCGCTTTTCGTCAGGCAACCAGTCAATATCTTTTATCTCGACAACAGCATCCGGTAAATGGGCTGATATGAATTCCAGATCATCGATATCAAGAGCAAGAAGTTTTAAAAAAGACATGGAGGCTTTTCCTATTCAGCACATCCAGGTAATAAGGAAGCCGGATCGCTTCAGGTTTTAATGTAATCAGAACCTGAAACGATCCGGCCATCTTAACAGCTGCATTATTTCAACGTTAAACGATATACCTGGTTGTAAAATGCTCTATCCGCGGACACGCTCAATCTGTGCACCACAATTGAAAAGCTTTTCTTCGAGCCGCTCAAAGCCCCGATCCAGATGATAAATTCTGCTGATCACAGTTTCCCCCTCTGCTACAAGACCCGCAATCACAAGGGAAACAGATGCCCGCAAATCCGTTGCCATAACCTGCGCGCCCTGAAGTCGCTCAACACCTTCAATTGTTGCTGTCTGCCCGGAAAGCGATATGCGCGCACCAAGACGTGCAAGTTCCTGCACATGCATGAAACGATTTTCAAAAATTGTCTCAGTAATACGTGAAATACCGTTGGCGCGTGTCATCAGGCCCATGAATTGTGCCTGCAAATCGGTCGGGAAACCGGGAAAAGGCCGTGTTTCAATATTAACCGGTTCAATAGCATGACCATTACAGCGGATACGGATGCCATCCGCGCTTTCAACAACGCTAACACCTGTTTTCTGCAAGGTTTGTAAAACAGAATGAAGAAGCGAAGACTCCGCCCCCTCCAACAGCACATCACCGCCAGTCATCGCCACAGCCATGGCATAGGTTCCAGTTTCAATCCGGTCGGAAATAACCTTGACCCGCGCTCCGGAAAGACTGCCGACACCGCTGATCCGAATCTCAGGCGTCCCTGCTCCTGCAATACGTGCGCCCATAAGATTAAGACATTCAGCAAGATTAACCACCTCAGGCTCACAAGCTGCATTATGCAGAACAGTGTCCCCCCGCGCCAGGCTTGCCGCCATCAGCATAACATGAGTGCCTCCGACTGTAACCTTGGGGAAGGTATACTGCGTTCCCTGCAAGCCCTTTCGGGCTCTGGCATGAGCATAACCATTTTCAATATTGATATCCGTTCCAAGAGCACGCAATCCATCAAGAATAAAATCAACCGGGCGCGTTCCAATGGCACAACCACCCGGCAGTGATACCTCAGCTTTTCCCATACGGGCAAGAAGCGGGCCGATCACCCAGAAGCTTGCACGCATTTTGGAAACAAGATCATAAGGCGCGGTCGTGGTTACGATATGACGGGCACTAAAATGCATCGTGCGGGAATAAGAACCACTCTGATGCTCACGGCGGCCATTAACAGAATAATCAACCCCATGATTGCCCAATATACGAACCAATTGCTCCACATCGGCCAGATACGGCACACCTTCGAGTGTCAAAACATCATCCGTTAACAACGAGGCAATCATAAGAGGCAATGCAGCATTTTTTGCACCGGAAATTGAAATCACACCGTTAAGCCTGTTGCCCCCAATAATTTTAATACGATCCATACAGATTGCCTTTCACATTGCTAAAACCGGCACACTTTTACAAGCAAACAGGTAATATACGAACCGGTATTGCCTTAAACTGCATGGAAATACTGGTTCAACTGTCCGATCCCGATGGATAACACCGGGCTGTACAACCGGAAAGAAACATATGCCCAAAACAGCACTACCTTTTTTAAAAACGCTATTTACTGGCAGTTATTTATCTAAACTGGTTTTACCCTTGTTTGGTTCACTCTCACACTCAGATAGTGCTTCCCGCCTGCGGCGCTGACGCATCTGCGTCTTACGTCGCAGCAGATTGATGCGCAACTGTTGTGACAAACGTTGTTGTCGATTCTGTTTCTTTTTTCCACTTGTCATAAGCTACCAATTTTGATGATCATCTTTTTTTGATGGCGAATTTTATCCATCCGTTGATAAACTGCCAAGGAGCATTTCATTTACAGCAATCTTATCTGAATATAAATTTTTATCACTGAATCTGCGTTGATCACTTGCGTAAAGTGCCATGATATGGCAAACCCGGCCCACAATATATGCATATATGAAAGCTGCGGTAGCTCAGTGGTAGAGCACTCCCTTGGTAAGGGAGAGGTCGAGAGTTCAATCCTCTCTCGCAGCACCAGTTTTTATACTCAGGATATACCGCAGCTGTCTTATTCGTTATTCGTGCAACACAAAACCGGCTGGCGGATACCAGTCAGACATTGTGTTCGAGCTGATCTGCCTGTCATCTCCGGTTTGAATAATATCCCGCACCGCAACCGAAAAATCACAGTATATTTTTCACTTTCAGCTTTTCACGCACTTCATTGTTAACAATGCCCATGCAGCAGTGATCATCCCATATTTTATCCGCAGTTCAATTCCATACGGCAAGGCCTCTCCTGGCTACCACCCCGGGCATAACAGCCCAGACACTGACTGATTGTTGTTAATTTTAAGTAAGCGCGGCTGAATGGCATCAGATATATTCAGAAAACCAGCACCTGATCTGCTTTTATACCTCAAAGTCCAGCTTAAAGAACTGTCACCGGACACTCTTTTCCATATTAATCTTTTTCTTGCAGCATCAGAAAAATTCAAAAAGGTATAATAATTTATTATATCCTTCCAAAGTCAGAAGGCTTCTATCCCCGCTATCGAGATTTCTAATTCTATATAATTCTGAAAGTACCGTATAAAAATTACCTTTATAATAAATACTTCCACTATTTAAAAAAAACTGAATATTTATATGAAAAACAAACTGAAAATCAATTCTTTTTCATTTTTTTATTTATCCACAATATTCAAAACCTGATCCTGAAACTGACATTACCCTCCAGATCATAATTCTTGCCAAAATCAGCAAATGCTGTATGTGCATTCACCTCGCTATACAATAATCAACAAACACTATTGTTCCCGTCATAGCTAAGACTGCCATACCAAAAAAGAATTTTTCTCTTTGAGGAAGTTAATACCTGTAACAGACACCCTCGCGCTATCCGAAAACGCGCAATACAGATTGCTGATACCATAACCTTTAAACGACACCGGTCACCCGCTTCAGACTCTCTTAGTTCTATTTTGACGGATCAACAGCCCCTCCCCGACGCGCCCCGGCAAGCTGTCACCGTCTTTACTATAAAATGCGTGCGGCAATAACACCATAAAAGCTGTCAAAATCAATACAACTGTAAACAGGCTGTGCCTGCGGTGTTACACGCCAGCCTTCTGACAGGTCAAACTTGCAACCTGTTTCAACACCGGATACAAAACTGAAATTGCCATTATCTGTTAATATTACAGTCGAAATCTTTCCCGCCACTATAACTTATGTGAATAAATATCGCTGTTTGACCACAAAACCTGCCTCTGACCGCCAACATAAAAACCGTTATCCAGATACCATATCAACGTACCGTCAAAACCATATGTATCCACCCTGATATTATCATAACCATACACAGACAATACATCTGCCTCCACCTGACCTACTGGAAATAAACACCACCAACCAGCAGACCGGCCCTATTTTCAATTATTGTGAAATCGATCCCCGGTGGCAGCCTGACCATATCAACATTATAAACCGGTACGGACAAGACAGCCATGGAATTGTCATGACCCGCCACCCCCTCGATATGCACCAGAAACTACCGGTCTGCCGGCCAGAATAAACCCGGTTGCCAACATGCTGCTGCAAGGTTGAAAGCCTGTTCAACTGTGGATAAACTTATAAAGTAGAATATCGGTACCATAAGCCGGTTTTCCAGATTTCACAGAATCAACTGGCTTTTCAATATTATCATAAACCGTATGCAGGTTCTACTTATTGATGCTGTCAATCTCCCGATACTTGGAACCGTAGATACAAGCACCAGCAGCAAAAACAGATTGGCCATTAGAGCGGTGATAGCCGCCGGTAAAGGTACCGTTCCTGTGTTTGCAGTCTCTGTATAGAAAACATTATCCAGATGCAGCCCATTACCGGTGTAATTTTATGCACTTGAAGATCGGTAAATCATTCTGACCGATTTTAAAATAGGCTGGCAGTAAAAATTACACCGGAAACAACAGTATATTTAAAAAATTCCAATAAACCAAAGCCCTTGCCTCCTGATTTATCGCCGCCCTTTATCCTGAAATCTGCTTCGAAAATCTGTCTATTCTTTATGTTTTCGGTCTATTCTACGCTTTCTGCCTGCACGACGTATAATCGTAATCACATCAAATATTACAGCGCGCTCTTCCTCGCTCAATTCGTAAATAATCGCAAGAAACTCTGTATTTAAAGGATTTTCAAGACGCATCCCCTTTTCCCAATCCGTTTCAAATACCATTTCATAAAATGAACGGGGCGATACGCCCAAATACTTCATGAAAATATGAAAACGCGATAAGGTGAGCCGATTAATACCCATCTCGATTTTATATATTTGCTGATATGATGTTCCGGCAACACGGGCCAGATCAATCATCCTCAAACCCGAATTGACACGCATATTGCGCAGCGCCCTGCCAATATACTGCTCAATTCTCCGCGACTGCATCCAGCTCGATGATTTATTTGAAATAAAACTTTGTGACATTTCTCTACCTGGCTCTCTACATAAGTTCACACATTTAAAAACAACGGATAAAGCCAAGGGATAGATATACTATATCATCCTTATGATTCTTTCTGCAAGAAAATGAGCATATCCCTCTCCCCAATTCCGAAATCGCAGTCGAAACCTGTTAGCCAACATCCTCAACGGTTGACACACATAATCCTGCTTTCCAGGGGTTTTATCCTCCTGCCGGCGCCCGCCTCGCCAATTCAAATCGCGCAGCACTTCATAAAAAGGCCAAAGCGAAATGATATATATTTTACGCAATTTCAAAAAATTAAACGATTTCCCCTGATCTGAACCTGCAACCTGCAACCTGCAACCTGCAACCTGCAACCTGCAACCTGCAACCTGCACTGTCATCTTTTTTAAAAATCAACAACGCAGCTCATGTCTTCCTCACATCATACGATATATAGTGATTCTGTTATTTTGTCAAGAAAATATATAGATGAATTAAATTTCATGCCTGAAGGGGAAAGGAACAAGCCGGTGATTACGAAAAAAGCCCTTGCAGTTTATCATACCACGATAAGCCGGATTGACATTCAAAGATTTTATTGCACTCTTTGATATTATATAACAGCATTGCCTTCAAACTGTAATAAACAACGGACGCTGATGATTCGGCTCTGACAATCAGAGCAAAAAGGATTTGCTGCATTTGCGGATGGCAGAAGCTGAAACCGTGTGACTGTTTAATCTGCCGGACAGTAGTACATGAATGTGTGTTTTCAGAAAAACTGACACGATTCGAAGTTGAAGCAAAAACAGAATCGGGAGCACGATTACATACTGTTCAGAAAGCTATCGGAAATCCACACAAAACCGCAATGGCAGCTGAACCTGGAATAGCAAAACAGCCTTACCCATTATGAACGTGGCGACAGAACGCCCGATGTCAATGTTTCAGCTGCCTATCAAGCTGTATCAATGTCAATATGAATTGGCTGCTTTCCGGCCAGGGTAAATATTTATGGAACAAAAACAAACAGCATCCCGAATACCGTCAAAGGATGATTGATCTGGAGTGCTTGACAAAAGCCGCAGAACGCAGAAGCAACGGGAAAAGTGCTGCATAATCAAAATAAAAGCTGAAACCGGATAAAAAGGCTGGGCTTATACAGGCTATCCGCGCAGCATCAAGAGATGGCAGGGATAAGGGCAATATCATCTGCCTGATTTACAAAATCCGCGAAGCAATGCTCCCGGAATATAAAGAAGCAATTACCCAGCACTGGGGTTTATCTGTCCTGGCATAGTATATTTTAAAATCCGTGCAATAATATCCACCGTCATGTTTCCCTTCTAGACATTCGGCTTCTTTCAAAGATTTCCTCTGATCTCCCCGATTATTTGTCATTTCAACTTCTTTTCCTGATTCGCTGTGTACTTATCACAAATAACGACAACAGGGATTCACATTTTAAATCTACTTCATTATCCTTCCTGAAAAAGAATTTTTTATGCAACATATATCATATGCAATCATGTCACAAAGGCATGAGGCTTATGATAGTGCTGCCGGTTTTCCTATACCATCCCGGGTATTGCCGGAGCATGTGTTGACATTTCACCAAAGTGAGGAATGCATCCGTTTCGAGCCGGCAGCCGGACAGGGTTATATGGCATTATCGTTAGCAGAATATTTCAGGCAGGTTGAAGCCGCAAACGTATATGCATATGATTTTGCACCAATCAAGGATTTCCTGACTTACCCTTACAAAACACTATCACCTGATTGCGCTGGATATGACAATCAATTCCAGGGATATGATCTGATCCATCGGGTAATATAATGTCATATCCGGGTTTAATTGGCGAATCGCCAATTGCCGCGAGTTATGCTGAACCAGTTTACCGATAACAAGCTGTATTGTACCGGATTTATCGCTCCGCAGTCGGGCAACGATATAATCATCCGGACGTACATGCCGTGTCGGATCAATAAAGATAATCTCACCTTCCTCATACCGTGGAGCCATCCTCCCGGATGAAACAAGAATAGCATAGACGCCTTTGACACCCAAAAGCTGTGGCGGACATGGAACCGCCAAAAGCGATTCCTTGCCAAGGCTAACTTCTCCGTTATCTCCGACAGTTGTATAATCATAGACTGGTATGACATTTTCGCCGGCGGCAGATAATTTCCCATAGAGGAGTGATACGCCATCGCTGTCACCAAAACCTGCCGAACTGCCAAATCCCATCAACCAGTCCAGAGGTTTGTTGGTAATTTCTGCAAATCTGCGGAACAGATCGGTGCGGGGCCCAGTCTTGCCCGACTCCCACTGAGAAACAGCCCCCTTTGTGATACCAAGCTGTTCCGCCACCTGATCCTGCGTTAGCCTGGCATCCTTCCTCGCCATTTTAATTCTCTGGTTTACTTTCATGTCTGATCAGTATCACTCTTGTCCGCATTTTTCATGAACAGATTATCTAAACAATATAAAAACCAGACAATATATGGCCATTCCTTTAACAAATACTGTTCCGGTTATAAGCTGAGAGGTTATATTATTTTTCCAGATTTCTAAAGCTGTGCAGATATAATAAAAACAGCTATCCTGCAAAAAAACAGATTAATCGCAAACTGTATTGCCGATATGAATTATTATGCAAAAGCTTGACTTTTGTTGGCAACAGGTTTGATTTTTCCAGAAAATCACAAACCTGCCTCCAAACAAACTGGCAGTGCTGTCAGATAAATTCTAACCTGTCTCAAAAGCAAGGCCGGACGCCAGTGTCATGTCATAGCACAAGATCGACAGCTCACCAATCAAAAGAAAAAATATTTTCAGTTTTGCGAAGATATTATGAAAATGTTTTTAAATCACTATTGTGGTTTGAAGTTATCGGGATGGGCTTTGATAAAAGCTGGAAGTTTTGAACAATTTTCATAAATCCTGAACAAATCAGGTACTGAAGACAAATCAACTTCCCAGCGCAAGGCATTATACACCTGCGGGACAAGGCATATATCGGCCAGAGTCAGCGTATCACCAAAACAGAATTTATCTGTCCCGGTCTTTTCAAGCATGGCTTCAAAGGCAAAAAGACCTTCCGGGATAAACTTCTGCATCCATTTCTTTTCAAAGGATTCATCATGTGCATACTCAGCGGCACAGGCGACAACACGCAAATTGCAGACAGGATGAATTTCCATTGCAGCGGCACAGGATAAAGCACGGACACTTTGCCGGTCAATCGGATCACCCGGCAAAAACCTGACATCGCCACGCGTTTCATTCAGATATTCAATAATCGCCAGGGATTGCGTCATGATTTTTCCATCAATCTCCAAAACAGGAACCAATCCCTGCGGATTGCGTGCCAGATATTCAGGCTTGAGATTTTCTTCTGTCAGAAGGTTGACGGGCACTTCCACATAATTTATGTCAGCGATATTCAGGGCAATGCGCAAGCGGTAGCTGGCGGATGAACGCCAGTAGTGGCAAAGATTAACAGTATCTGCTTGCATAACTTCCTCATAAAAAGGCGGGAAACGGTATTTTCCGGTTATCGGTATTTTTTTGCCGGCTCAATGATTGCCCGGCATTCGCCGAAACCGATTGAGGCATGAAAAGCGTTTTCAGAACGTGCCACCAGCGTTATCTCATCACCATCTTCCAGAAAACGGCGCTCTTCACCGGAAGGAAGCACAAGAGGGTTTTTGCCCCCATCTGTCATTTCCAGAAGCGAGCCGCAACTGTGCCGGTCAGTTCCGGAAACGGTTCCTGTACCAAACAGATCTCCTATCTGCAGATTACAGCCATTACAGGTATGATGTGCAACCATCTGCGCCACCGTCCAATACATGTATTTGCTATTGGAAACACCAAGACGATACATATCCATGCCAGAACGCCGCATTTTCTCGCTACGGATAAAAACTTCAGGCAAGAGATCAAATGCCCCGTTTTTCTGGTCATTATCACTTGTCAAATAAGGCAGCGGGCGGGGATCATTTGCCGGACGCAGAGACTGCGCAATGCGAAAAGGCGCCAGTGCCTCCGGCGTAATCACCCGGGGGATATAGTACTGGCAAAGCTTTTTGCCAGAAACTGGCCAAGCGGTTGATATTCCCATGCCTGCACATCGCGCGCAGACCAGTCATTGAACAAGCAAGTAGCCGCCAATATATTCTTCCGCCTTATCGATAGAAACGGGTTCACCCAGTTCATTAGACGCCGAAATCCAGATACCTAATTCCAGTTCATAATCGAGTTTGCGGCATGGGCCGAAAACAGGCTGATTCTGATCCGGAAGTTTGGTCTGCCCATTCGGGCGTCGGATATTTTTTCCTGAAACAACGATGGAAGAGGCACAGCCATGGTAGCCAACGGGTATGTGCCTGTAATCAGGCATCAGAGGATTTTCCGGACGGAAAAGGGTTCCGACATGAACAGCATATGATGGATACCGGCATAAAAATCAGTATAATTGTCAATTTGAAAAGGAACATGCAACATTGTCTCAGATGCTTTCACAAGACAGCCTGCAACTTTGTTATGATTATCATTACCTTCTGTCAGCAGGTCACAAACAGCTGATCTCAGTGCTTTACGTGATTTGGCGCCAAGCGAGAACAACAAATTCAGGTACGGCCCCGCCTGCTGCTTTTGCTGCTTCGAGAGCTTCATTCTCTACAAGAGCACTTTCTGACAGAGCCTTTAAATCCAGGATGTGACCGCCAATGGCAATACCGCCACGCGGCGTACCCCCTCAGTAGAAAAAATACCTAATGGCAAATTCTGGATGGGAAAATCAGGATGGCCATTCGCATCGGACACCCAGCTTTTCCGTTCGGGATCGTGTGTTGTATCAATTAAAATCATAATATCTACCGTTTACCTGTGAAATATCTTTTCAAGTTATGACCATAACTTTTATAATCTTCCTGCAATATCCCTGAATTCAGGCCGAATGCTGTCACGTGCCGGGTAAACCGCGTTTCAAACATAAAGGCCATTGTTTCTTTCAGCTTGTGCGGTTTTAATTCCTCGTTTCTGGCGTTTTCAAAAGCATGCGTATCAGGGCGTGCGGCAACATTGTATTATGCAGGGACGCGCCCGCCAGGAACAAAGCCGCCGCCGGTTTTAGCATCATAATCTCCACAGATAAGTCCCATAAACTCGCTCATGACGTTCATGTGATACCAGGGTGGACAGAATGTATTTTCAGTAACAAGCCAGCGGTCGCAGAAAACCACAAAATCGATATTTGCCGTCCCCGGTGTTTCTGATTGTGAAGTCAGAACCGTGAAGACAGAAGGATCCGCAGGATCAAAGAGAACCGGGCCAACCGGTGAATAGCGCCGCAGATCATATTTGTATGGAGCATAATTACCATGCCAAGCGACGACATCAAACGGAGATCCGTCAATGTCAGTGGCATGAATTTTCCCGTTGAATTTTACATAAAGCCTGGAAGGAACGATCTTATCTTCAAAAGCGGCAACAGGTGTGAGGAAATCCCGCGGGTTGGCCATGCAATTCGCGCCGACGGGGCCTCGTTCGGGTAATGTGAAGGCACCGCCATAATTCTCGCAGATATAACCGCAGGCAGGGCCTGACAGCATCTCGATCGAGATTTTGACACCACGAGGAATGATGGCTATTTCACCTGGTTCGATATCAATAATGCCAAATTCAGTACGAATTTTAAGATTGCCTTTCTGTGGAACAAACAGCAGTTCACCATCGCAATTGTAGAAATATTCATTTTCCATCGAACGGGTGATCGTGTAGATATGCACCCCCATACCGGCCATTGCGGCACTGTCACCGGCAGTTGTTAATGTATTGACACTTTCCACAAAAGAAAGCGCCCTATCGGGTATCGGAACCGGATCCCAACGCACCGGTGCAACCGGTGTGCCAACATCTTTCTGAGGCGCGGTGCACCAGTTACCGCAGGGAGCCGGTTTGAACGCCTTCCAGCAGGCGATTGTCGGCCGGATACGATACAACCATGAACGTTCATTGGTTTTTCTGGGTGCCGTGAAAGGAGAGCCGCTCAATTGTTCGGCATAAAGCCCGTAAGCGCATCGCTGTGGTGAATTACGCCCTTTTGGCAAAGCGCCAGGCAAAGCTTCTGTTTCAAAACCGTTCCAAAGCCGGACATATAGCCTGGCTCAATAGCGCATTCATAATCAGATTTTATCATTTCCCGGTTCATTGTTAAATATTTCCCTTTCTGTAGACATTGTTATACTTTCCTTCAATTAATTGTTGCATTTGTAACTGTTTATTTTGTAACTATAAAGCATGATGGAAAAAATAAATCTGGAAACTTTTCTGCCCTATCGTCTGGCGCATATTGCCGAGCTTGTCTCCCGTGATCTGCATGATCTGTACAGCCGGGTTTATGATCTTACGGTACCGGAATGGCGTGTTTTGATGGCGCTTGGTGCATCTGATAAAATGACGGCAAAGGAAATTGGCAAATATGTATCCATGCATAAAACCAAGATCAGCCGCGCAGTTCGCACGCTTGAAAAACGCAGGTGGCTTGTGCGCCAGGAAAACCGGATGGATCGCAGAGAGGAATACCTTTCTCTGACGGCCAGAGGGCATAAAATCCATGTGGAGATGATTCCGCTTGCCTTGCAATTTCAGAAGAAGCTGTTCTCCTGTTTAGGCAGGGATAGTGATAAATTCCAGAAATTACTTGAGAGATTCGAAAAATATTACAGTTCCATGTAAAAAACAGTCTTTGTTCTGCGCAAAGAAAAATCCGGGAAGATGCTCCAGGCATTAATTGCAGCAACATCGGAAGGAGGAAGACATATCTGTTAACCTGTCCCAGATTATTGATCATGGCTTTATTACGCCATATCAGTTGATTATTATCATTTTTGTATCGTTTCCCGTTATTGTTGACGGTTTCAGCAGTCAGCTTATGGGTTATGCTGTCCCCACACTGATGCAGGAATGGGCAGTTGTGCGCAATGTTTTTATACCTGCAGTGACAGCCGGTTTTGCCGGTATGGTCTTTGGCGGTATTGCATCCGGATTTCTTGCTGACCGGCTGGGGCGCAAGAAAATGCTTCTTATCAATCTTTTTATCTTCGGCACAGCAACTTTTATCACCGGCACGGCGAACAGTATAAACGAAATTACCTTTTATCGCTTTGTTACGGGGCCGGGAATTGGCGGAGCCATGCCGGTATGTGCAACCATCGTTGCAGAATTCACGCCATCCCGTTATCGTGCATTCTTCATGACAGGAACCATGGTCTGTACCCCTTTGGGCGGCATGATTGCAGGCTATATCACGGGTTATCTGCTTCCCCGTTTCAACTGGGAGACATTGTTTTTCACCGGGGGATTGCGACGATTATCCTCATGGCTGCCATCGGGCTTGTCGTTCCGGAAACACCTCATTACCTGCTAAAGATCAGACGGCGCTGGCCAGAACTTCAGCAATTGCTGGAGCGGCCGGGAATACCTGTTGTGCAAAATATTTCTTCTCTGAAAGAAACAGCAAGAAAAAAGAGTGACAGCGAAAGTTTCAAACTGCTTTTCACAACGGATTTGAAGCTTGATACAATTGCCCTTTGTTTTGCGGTTTTTCCGTATATTCTGCTTTTGGCTGGTTCCCGGCCATGTTGGCAGCAGAAAATATCGACATTGAGACCGCCAGTTACGGTCTTGCCAATTATAATCTTGGCGGTTTTGTCGGGGCGCTGGTCTTCGGTTACGTGATCAGCAGGACCGGTTCGTTTTGGCCTATGCTTATCAGTGCCACAGGCGCCTGGTTAAGTCTTGCCATACTTGCTTTTATCAACATGCCGTCTGATATTTTCATGACGATTGTTTTGCTGATTCTTCATGGTTTTTCTATCAACGGCATTCAAGCGCCCATGTACGCTCTTTGCGCTTACATCTATCCAACCGGTATTCATGCGACAGGAACGGCAATTGCTTCGTCATGTGGACATATTGGAGTGCTCATTTCCGGTTTTACCGGCGCGTCGGTCATAACGCAGACTGGCGGCACAGGTTTTCTGATCATGCTGTGCATATCCATGGTTGTTGTCACATTCGGTTTGATATGCATCCGCAGGCACATGCCTTTTCCCGGTAAAAAGGAAGGGGACGCTACCGGTATCTGCCGCCCGGATTTTAACTGATCTCAAAATGCTTCGTCAGAAATTCTCTGTGTCACGCATAAATCAAATTGTACGGCAAGAGCAGGGCCGTATATTTTTTCCTGAATGATATAATATATTTTCTGTTTTATCGGGCTGGTATTTTATGGGCCTGCCTTACCAGAAAAACAGACAGAACTGGTCTGAAATAATCTTGCAAGGCATTTCAGGATAAAATTGCCTCTTTCAAAGTTCCTGATCAGATGTTCTTTCATATCAGACACGGATTGAATCCCCTGGCGCAAAGCAATCCTGCATATTCCGGTTTGGCAGCAATCGGCAATACATCCTGCATCTATCAAACTTCTCCTGATAATCCGGGGGTGACAGTCTGTACCTGAGACTGATGCCTGTATCGGAAAGAGAAGAAAAAGATTACGGCCAACAGCAGGGTATAGATAGCAAAAACCAGCCATATGGCCTGCCAGTTTCTGATCCCGCCAGTTGTAAAACAGTCAATCACACGGCCACTGATGAGAGCACCTGCAAATGCTCCCAGTCCATTGACATTGGTCATGAACAGCCCCTGCGCACTTGCCCTCATTCTGCTGCTGACTTGTTTTTCAATAAAGATCGAGCCGGATATAATGAAAAAGTCGAAAGCGCAGCCATAGACAACCATCGACAGGACGAGCATAATAAAGCCTACAGGAGAAGGATCGCCGACGGCAAAGAAACCGAAGCGCAGAGTCCAGGCCAGCATACTGATAATCATCACTGTTTTGATACCGAATTTCTTCAGGAAAAACGGTATCATAAGAATGCAGGCAAGCTCTGAAAACTGGGAAATCGAGTAAAGGATAGAAGGGTGGCGGACAACAAAACTACTGTGAAAGCCCGCCATGGATGCAAAATCCTGCAGGAACAGATTACCAAAGGTATTTGTGATCTGCAAAACGCTGCCAAGCAACATGCTATATACAAAAAAGATCACCATTTTGGACTGTTTGAAAAGCACCAAAGCATCCAGGCCAAGTTTGTCGGCTATTGACCGTCCGGCATTATCACAGCCAGCCGGCACTTTCGGCAGGGACAAAGCATATAAGGCAAGGGCGAGAGAAACACCCGAGGCAACATAAAGCTGGATATTGCTGAGTTCCAATTTGAGAAGGCTTATTGTCCACATGGCAACGATGAAGCCAAGTGTTCCATAAACGCGGATGGACGGAAGACCCACGACAGTATCAAGCTCATGCTTTTCAAGGCAGAAACAGGTAATAGCATTGGACAGGCTCAGTGTTGGCATGAAAGCCATCATACAGATGAGCATGACCCACACCATCAGGACAGGATTATTGACATAGGCCGCACAGAAAAACGCAATGCCACTGATGAGGTGGCACAGTGCAAACAGCTGACCTGCTGCAATAAACCTGTCAGCAATCATGCCAATCAACACCGGCATCAGAATCGCCGCAATTCCCCCCGTACTGTAGACGCTGCCGACCTGCGAACCGGTGAAACCAAGGGTCTTTACCATATAAGACCCGAATGTTATGAGCCAGCTGCCCCAGATGAAATATTGCAGAAATGACATCAGCTTCAGTCTGGTCCTGATATTCATCTGCTTTCCCCACAGTGCAGCCATCGGTATAATTATGATACGTAGTGCTATCTGAAGCAATACCTGTCAGGAGAAAATAATATCGGCTTCATCCGCTCCCGGCTCAACAGCACGATATATCTCTGCGGCAGCTTGTGCAGCATTATTGCTGACAGCAGGAAAATCTGTTATTTTTGTGATGCGGATATGCTTATATATACCGGAAGCAACCAGAATATGGCGAGTCCTGCTTATGAAAGACTGATATATGCATAATACTGCCGGAAAGCCGCAGGATGTACTGGCTTTGCCGTAATGCCGGCTTCGCTGTCGCGGTTATTCAGCGATATCAGACCGATCCACCAGGAAAATGGTATGCTTTATTATATTTTCACTCTGCATAACCTGCCCATCACACATTATGATCAACAGCCAGGATCAGCAAAAAAGCTGTGGATCAGTTTCATAAAATCTTTCGCAGCCAGTGCAGCGCAACGCAGGGTCTGCTCATGGGACAGAACCGTATCGGAAAGACCTTCCGCGTAATTGGTGATGATAGAAACGGCAAGAACTTTCAGCCCGCAATGCCTTGCCGAAATAACCTCCGGCACAACAGACATACCCACCACATCACACCCAAGCGTCTGCATCATACGGATTTCAGCTGGCGTTTCAAAATTCGGCCCCGTACAGGCAGCAAAGACACCCTCGGCCAGATCAATGCCGGCTATCCTGGCGACACGATGCATTTCTGTGCGCAGATCACGGTCATAAGCATTTGCCATGGTGAAAAAACGTGGTCCGAATGTCTCGTCATTCAGGCCGACCATTGGCGATTCCGGCATGAAGCTGATGTGATCCGTCAGGGTAACAAGCCGGCCCGGAGCAACTTCCTTGCGCATGGAACCTGCCGCACTGGTGATAAGAAGGAATTCGCAATCCAGCAGTTTGAAGGTTCGTATAGCTGATGTCATGACCGACATTCCGTGCCCTTCATAGAAATGCCCGCGTCCTTTCATGCATACAACCGGAATGCCTTCCAGTTTGCCGGCAACCAGCTCACCGGCATGTCCCTCAACACTGCTGTCAGGAAATCCCGGAAGATCTGCGTAGGAAAAGGTAACAGCATCAGCAAGTGTATCAGCCAGTTCCCCAAGGCCCGAGCCAAGGATCAGGGCAGCTTTTGGCCTAAACCCGGGTATACGCTCAAGGATGAGTCCGGCAGAGAGATGCGAAGGGGATTTTTCTACCATCATTTACACCCTTGCCGGCCTGATATTACATGAGATACCATACCCGTTCCTTTCAAGATATCCACCCGATACAGACTGATTACGGGAGCAGCCCGGAAACCCTGATCATCCACGACCCGGTCATTGCCATCTGATATTGACAGTTGAGAAAAGTAACCGGACTTGTAAATCCAGATTTAATCACCCCGAACTATTAAAGAACATTTTTCAAATCACTAACAGGCAGAGGGCATCTGTGTCAATTTTGTCTGAAATTTTTAACTTGGATATACCCGCTTTTTCTGATCTGCCCGCCCAGAGATATTTATCTTATATATGCTATAATGAATATAAATTAAAATAATTATCATTACAGGGCCAAGCACTGGCATCAAGACTTCTGAGCACAAGCCTCAGCACGGCCTGTATATCTGCAACGGTGAATCCGGTTCTGCCGGGGATGATGTCCTTGCCACAAGGTGCCGTCATATCCGGCACCACGTCATGGGTAACGACTGGCGGTACTTTTTCATGCCAGATTTTTTACCCTGTCTACGGTAACAAAACCGGCTGCTTTGTTGCCATTATAATAAACATTATCAATGCCAGTATGGCTGATACCGTTAAATTGCGTCCCCACGCCGGCCCATGCGTTCACCCGTTCATCATTACAAAGTAAATTTTTTGAGACCCGGGGGGCTGTCCTGCTGTCCGGACTGAATATTATACAAGCGAAAACTGCGTTGACGGAAAGAGGGAAAGTTTTTATCGACCGGAACAGCCAGAGATAATGGTTTGTTCTGTTTTACCAGTTTCATGGTTTGCAGCACCGCCTGTGGGGTTATCAGGCTGACGCCGCCGATCTCATCATCATCCACACCATAGACAGACAGGTGCCAGCCGGAATCCTGACCGGTTTCAAGGTCTTTCACAAAAATATTACTCCCGCTTATCAGCAGACTTCCTAACATTACAGCAAAAAGTCTATAAGAAGCTCTCGTAATTCCCCTTCTTTATACAGTTTCAGTATTCCGGCTGCAATTGTACGATATGAAAATGATATGTCGGGTGTGCTTATTCCCGGGATTGTATCAGGGTCGGGTAATCTGTAAACCCATGTGCATCACCGCCGAACAGTGTATCACGATCATGCCGGTTGAGCGGTGCTCCTGTACGCAGGCGCTCGGGCAAGTCGGGGTTGGCGATAAACGGACGACCGAATGCGATCAGATCAGCCCAGTTTTCGCTCAGTGCCTGCCGGGCACGGTCGGCAGTGTATTTGCCGGCATAGATCAATGCACCGGGGAAAACAGCCCGCAGGCGCTGTTTGAAGGCAGCAGGCATATCCGGTGCATCTTCCCAGTCAGCTTCGGCAATATGGAGATAGCTGATACCTGTCTTCCCCAGCAGCTTTGCTGCGGCGGTGTAGGTGATTTCCGGATCGGCATCAACGCAACCGTTAAGCGTGGTCAGCGGTGACAGACGGACACCGACGCGGCTTGCATCGCCAGTGCCTTCAATCAATGCGTGTGTTGCCTCATCCAGAAACCGGAGACGGTTTTCCAGTGAGCCGCCATATCTGTCAGTGCGGTTATTGGCGTTGGAATCGATAAACTGGTTGACCAGATAGCCGTTGGCTGCATGCAGTTCCACGCCATCAAAACCTGCTGTCATTGCATTGCGTGCAGCCTGGCGGAATTCATCAACAATGGCATGGATTTCTGTGACCTGTAATGCACGAGGCATGGAAGCCTGGGCAAAGTCAGCTTTGCCGTCACTGTCGATAACAAACACATTGACACCCTCGGCCTGAATTGCTGAGGATGACACCGGCAATTGCCCGTCAAGCAGGCTTGTGTGACTCAATCGGCCGACATGCCAGAGCTGGGCAAATATGCGCCCGCCGGCAGCATGTACGGCATCAGTGACAATGTGCCAGCCGGCAATCTGCTCAGGCGTATGGATGCCCGGTGTCCACGCATAGCCTTTGCCGAGAGGGGAAATCCAGGTGCCTTCGCTGATGATCAGGCCGGCACTGGCACGCTGGGCATAATATTCGGCCATCAGGGTGTTGGGCACATCACCAGGCTGGCTGGCACGTGAACGCGTCATCGGCGGCATGACAATGCGGTTGGGCAGTTCAAGGCTGCCCAGCATGTAGGTTTGGAAAAGAGGATCTTGGGTATCAGACATAACAGGTCTCCTGAGATTTGAAAGCAGGCATGATGAATGTCTTCATCAGTCCCATGCAGGAGCCAGCCCTTCAGGGCTGGCTTCACGGCTGTTGCGTTTCCAGCGTGGCAATCTGAGCCATACCATCAGCATCCAGCTTCAGATTGCGGGCCTGCAAATTACTGGCCAGGTTTTTACGCCTGGTTGAGGATGGGATCACAGCATAGCAAAGCTGGAGCGCTCAGGCCAGCGCGATCTGTGCAACAGTTGTCTGACATTTGTCTGCAATCTGTGCCAGTACTCGATCCTTCAGAACTTTGTCACAGGCCAAAGTCATGTAAGAGATGACGGTTATATATCCTGTTCCCTCGGGAAAGCAGCCAGTTTGCGGTTTTGCAGATAAATCTGGCCTGGTTGCGATTTCACCACAGCCAGCCATATTGATGGCCTGCTTTGTCAGTGCAATATTGAAGTTGGAGATACCGATCCGGCGTGTAAGGCTCTGTGCCCCGGCTTCGGCCAGTGCAGTCACACATATTCAGGCAAATCAACGCCATTTCCCGATGCCAGCCAGCAGATCAGGATAAGGGCTGCGTAACCAGCATGCAACTTGGCCAGACTTTCCCACTGGCTGCGAATCAGCCGGTCACGGGTATAATTGTCAACCCAGATCCTGGCGGTGACAAACAGCTCATCCGCGCGGCACAAGGCTGGTGGCGACAATGAAACCGACCGAGAAGAAAATGGAAATGCCTCTTGATAAATTACAGCCGCCTGTTGCCGTTGTGGATACCGGATCAGCCACTGCCGCAGCAGAACAGCCGGGTTTGATCATTTCGGCAACAAACCGTATGCTTGGTCGGCTTGAAAAACACTGCTGCAACGAACCACACGGCATCCGGAATCGACAGAGGAAGGGACAGCCTTCCTGCAACATGCCCGTCACCCTCACTTCTGTTGATGAGGCGGAGGAACAAATCGCTGCCCGGCACCTGCGGGTAGATGCTGCCACATCGTTCATGCTGCATGTCATTGTGCCACGGCTTGATGCATTTCGCGAGCGCTACCCGGATATTGAACCGGAACTGAATTCAAACAAAGGTACGACTGACCTGATTTGGAAAGACGGCTGTTCAATGAACAGGAATCCAATAGCCTGGATATTCAGAAAAAGTTCCATATTTGAATATACTGACAGAATCAGAATCCCTTTAAACAGGAAAAAATGAATAAATCTTCAATATAAAAATTTGCTGGCGATAAGCCAGGACATATTCTAACTCGTCTCAAAATATTCGGTCTGAAGTTTTTCATGACACATGATTATAAGCACATGCTCTGCAGATCAGTATTTTTTGGTCGGCTTCTTTTTGATTTTGTCAATATTCTGCGCCTGATTTGCCAATTCCAGCATTGCAGCACGCAGATGCTTTTTTATGTTTCGTCCTATCAGGACACCGAATAATGGGGCAAGCATTCCACGAAATTCCACGCCGTGCGTGATCTGTGCCGGAGTTCCATTATTGTCAGCAGGTGTGTAAAAATGAGTAAAATCAAGTGTGGTCAGAGGCAATCCAGCTCTATCGGTAAACATTTTATTTGGCTCTACATTTATGAGTTCAAACTTAACCTCAGGGCCGGAAGCAGGCTTCATTTTACCTTTTGTTCCTTTAACAAAAGCACCATCCAGAGTGACCCACGTCAATTCGGCATCCCATACAGGCCACGCCGTCGGATCGGACCAGATTGCCCACACCTTATCTGCACTGGCATGAATATCAACGGTTTCATTATATTTCCAGGTAAACATATCTTCTGTCTCATCGTTAAAGGGTTTGATCAGCTTTCGATATAAAGTGGATCCTGTCTGATCGGCGAGAGCCGAGCAATCGGACCAGTGCAATGGGTATTGCGACCAGCACGACAGAAGCTGCTATGAGCGGCAGGCTTTTCAGATCACCATGACTGATTAGTATTCCACCGGAATAGCCTGCCAACGAAATGCCCAAATTAAAAGCTGTTGCGTTGAAACTTGCGCTAAGCCGAGGATTATTGATAACATCCTTGTCCGAAACAGCAGCTGTCTGCATCATGGGAGCCAATGCAAAAGCAGCTGTTGCCCAAAGCACCAGAAATGGTAAGGGAGAAATCTTTGCAGAATAGATTGCAAGACCAATCAGACTTAAGATTTGCAGAAAAAGCACTATGATTGCTGCGGCATTAAGCCCTAATCTGACAGGCAACAGCCCCCCCAACAGATTCCCGGCTAACGATCCAATACCAACCAGGGCAAGAGCAAGACCTATCTGTTTTAAATCCATATTGCTGATTATTGAGAGCCACGGTTCAACATAGGTATAAAAAATAAACCCGCCACCAAAACCCAATATTGTTATGAGATAGAAACTCAATGTCCTGAAAGAAATACTAACAGGCGCATTATCGAACTGAACCTCACAGAGATGTTTAGGAAACAGGTGCATCATAAATCCGGCACAGGCACAGGATAATCCCGCAATGAAGAGGAACACGCCATGCCAGCCAATCACCTGTGCTATCCAGATTCCTCCAGGCACGCCCATTACCATTGCTAATGTCAGGCCGGAAAACATAAGCGCAATAGCCATCGATGTCTTTCCCGGCGCGGACAAGCTGGGAATTATTGCACTGGCAACGCTGAAAAAGGTGCCATGAACAACACCCGCAATGACACGAACGATAAGAACTGCAGCAAGTGATGAACTCAAGGCAATTGCAATATTCAGAAGAGTGAATAATCCCATAAGTCCTGTACACAGCATCCGTGCAGAGTATTTTCTGGTTACCCAAGTGACAATTGGCGAGCCTATACTGATGCCGATAGCATAACTTGCAACAAGAAGCCCCGCATAATCCAAACTCAATCCAAAACTTTGCGATATCTGGCTAAGAAGCCCGATAACTATGAATTCGGAAAGGCCAAGCGTAAAGGCTGACAATGAAAAAATAAAAATTATACGCATAGCAGACAATGGCATTTTTTCATCCCTCCTTCAGAAACGTGGAAAAACAGAAATCCGCCAACCGTTCCTGCAGTATTAATGCCAGATCAGACTTAAAAACACGCCGATAGCATATACCTATGCCATCTTTATCATCATATTCCCAGACTCCTGACTGTATCAGTTCGCCTTTTCCACTGCGTGCGCCAATAAATATGCGATTATTGCGAAGTTTTCGGGTGACAATAATCGTATCTAATTCATCAATACCGGATAACTGAAGCTGCACCTTTGAAGGAGTGAGGCGTTTCCAGGAAATTGTTTTAGACCAGGCCTTCACAAGATAGGGCCATTCCAATTTTTCAAAAAACTGCACACGTGTGATGCCATCGAACAAAACGATAATGATTGACGGAACATTCATTATAAAACTGCCCTTGACTGCCGCAACAAAACCGCATCATGAGAACTGATTTCAAAAAAACCTCGGCGGGCAAGCATGCCCCAGTGGGGGTTGGAAGTCAGCTCAAGCCCGGATACAGAAAGTATGTCAACAGGTCGAAAACCAGTATCGAAGGTCACATCTTTGCGATGAGGATGGAACCCGGGAAACTGTTCCACCTGATAGATCCGATCATCATTGAAATGACCACGAAATGTAACGCGCTTTATCACGTCACCACTACCCATTCCAGTACGCGGACAATAAATGAAGAATTCATCATCGGCACTTGTGTGTTTGAGTGGGCCCATTTTGCCATGACAGACCTGCAAAAACCCTGAACGTGATGCGATTTCAGCATGTTCAAGTGAAATAACCGCAATCCAGTGTTTCATGCCACGCTTTCCTTTTCTGTGACCAGTTCAGCCAAGGAGGCGACGCTCTTCTTCACATCATCTTTAAATGATGACCAAAGCTCTGCTGCAAAAGCAGTGGCATTTGCGGGAACAGCATAAATCGTATGCTCCAATGTTATCATATCTTCAATCGGTGAATCTGCAAGAGTATGCCCGAACGCCAGCAGCCCCAAGGGATTATTCGAGCATGTGGTAAAATGTATGTTTCTTGAAAAGGAAATGACTGTAACAGGGACCGGCGCCGGCGCATTCTTAGCCAGGACCGAGAAATGTTTGCCAAGCTCAAGCCCATCAGATAGAGCAACTGCACCATTTAAAGAAGCATCCCAGGTTTGCCATTCTGACAGTTTCTCCCATGCCTGCCATACCCGGTCTTTGAATAACAGCGGTATATCGATAGCGGTACGACAGAAGAAACTATTATTTTCAGCAGATGATATCATTATATAACTCCTGATGTTTGCATACGGCAGCACGAATGCTTTCTTCACTATCATTTGCCAGAATCAGGCTGATCGCTCCAAATGCACCGGGCCGAATATTGATTATTCTTCGTGTCCCAATCTGCCCGGGCAGACATTCGAAGGTTCCAAAAATCACGGCACCGGTTGGAGTATTTGCCATATCCCGGGCAAATAATGACTGAAGTGCTGCAACAATTATTTCAGTATCGGTTGTAGCCAGCGTTATGGCTTCACCGGTATTTCCATTCTCAATGGTCAGATAACCTTGAATCGTCGCAGGAAACCATGCTGTAGCGACATAATTGTTCACATGATCAAGTGTTAAGGCCACATCTTCATACATAGAGTCTGCAACATAATCCCAGTTGGCATAGCGGTTGCAGATCAGGACCGGGGTATTTGATGGGTCACAGCCCAGCTTTTCCAGGCGATTATTGATCCGAAAATGTTTGAACATTGCTGCTGCTATGCGTGTTGCTGTCGAAATCTTGGCACGCTGCCGCCTGTTTACCAGTCGTTCAAAGTTCGAATATGAAAGCTCTTCTGTTTCGAGGCCAGGCCCTTCCCTGAAATGAGCTGCAGTTTTGGTGAGAAGGCACATGCAGGTGGTATTCATCCGCATTGTTCCATTATAACTGAGGCATGAATACCGCTGAAACCGCTTGCAGTCTTGAGAACCCGTCTGCCGGTAAAATCTGTGATTTCTGATCTCGGATGAACCTCTTTAAAAGCATCCACAGGCAGATGATGCGGAGTAGGAGGAATCCTGCGTTCCATCATGATCTTCCAGACCAGCGCGACCTCGATCAGGTTTGCGCCTCCAAGAGCATGGCCATGGTTGCCCTTGAAAGCTGTAATGACAGGTAAATCATGCCCAATGATATCAATGAGAGCGTTATATTCGGCCGCATCATTCTGTTCTGTTCCAGAAGCATGAAGATTGATATGATCAATCATAGAGCCATCAATCTGCGCTTCAGCCAGAGCGCATTCAATGCTCTGCCGGATAGAATGTCCATCAGTTTTGATATCTGTCATATGAAATGCACTCGACACACAGCCATAGCCTGATACCTGAACAGTGGAGCCGGATGGCTCTTCAGCTGATACCAGAATGGCCCCACCGCCATCAGCAAAAAGAAAACCTTTACGACCCTTGCAGAATGGACGTGAAGGGCTGCCGTTCGTTGCAGGATCATACATGCTTGTGGCATTGATTTTATTAAATGCTTCAAGTGCGAGTGGAGTTAACCCGAAATCCAGAGACATGATGATAGCAGTTCGCAGGCCCAGCTTGCGCATTGTCGATTTTGCCAGCCCGATAGCCTGGAGGCCAGCACAACATCCTGTCGGCACACAGACAAACCGCGTATCCGGCCCAAAAGCCATTGTTTGCTCGAAGATTTCCCTCAGATGAGAAAAATCAACCTCTTCAGCTTTCACATTGCTGCCGGAGTAGATTTTATTTTCAAGGTAAGCGAGATTGCCGACCGCTGTTCCAAAATAGATCGCATCAACCGGTTCACTTATATCCAGATCAGTTACAAGATTACGGATTGCATCATAAAAAAGTGTTGCATAGGTCCTGATGTCAGATGTCGAGTCCGCAATTGTTTCGGCAGTGAAGTAGTTCCGGTTACCGGAAAGGCGGGTCGTCCCCCATGACGTTTCACCTGATAATATCCTTGACCAAATTTCATCAAGATTGGCTCCAAGAGGACTGCAGGCAGCGGCTTTCTGAATAAAGAGAGGTATCATTTTCTGATCCTTGCAACGGCACGAGTCCAAGATGCTCCGGATCTGATCTTGATCGGCAGAGCAATAAAATCGACAAGTTCTGCAGTCTCAAAAGGGTGAAGATTACATAGCCGCTCAATCTGGTAATACGGGCGCTTTCGGCCAAGCACATGCGCAGGCCAAAGAACAGACTGATTGCGTGAGTGCACAAACTCCCGTGACATGACTGCGAAGGGTGGATCAAGGCTGAAAGCATCCGTGCCGATAACATTGTAACCGCGGTCCAGCGCAGCTTCGATCAGTTCCACAGGTACGCCCTTGAAGTTATGAAAGTAGGTTTCCATACCATAGGTCTTGTAAGCGCCTGTAATAAAAAAAACTGCCGTTGCTTCATTTTTATAGGCATCAAGACGATCCAGATATATATCCGGACTGATCTGCAGGTGATAGGGTTCTGTCCCTGAATCACATATGATAACCGCCTTGCCGATAAAATTATTAACATCCGCATCAGAGATCGGATGGCCCGCCGGATGATAGTGCAGCGGTGCATCAATATGCGTCCCCTGATGCGTGGAAAGAGTTACAATCTCATTGGATATGCCATAACCATCAGGCCAGTCTTCGGCAACGATATCAAAACCTTTGCAAAGATGGCTTACCCCTTCTATATGATCCAGGAGATCAATTTTTATCATAACCGGCTCACCATTACCGGGATACATTTCAGATGAAATACAGTGATAACCTGTCACAGAAACAACTCCTCCGGAATATGGGGATCGGGCTGGGTGATTGCCATCCGCGAGTATCGCTCAGCCGTTATGGTGTAACGGCCTCGGAATTCAAGAACAGTCGAAAGAGCAGCCAATATTCCATAGTCTGTCAATGGACATGGACTGCATCTGGCATCACCAAGCGGCACAACATTGGATAAAGAAAAACGGTTCGACTGCCGTACCGGGGTTACATTGCCTGTTATCAGGATCATATCCTCATCTATGGCAACTCCATGCTGATCTGTAGCCCGACAGACATCAGCATGTGTTAACTCGACAGATGGATCACTGGAATAACCAAGCGATAGGTTGGTATGACCAATCGGGATCATAAAAAACGTTAAACTTCCTGCCAATGATCTGTCTGGTTCCGTCCAGAATTGCATCCTGTGTGATGAAACCTCATCAGGACGGGCAGCGATCACATAAACGCATCGTGTGCAAGGAGTTCCCAAAGGCGCAGAGATACTGTCCGGGTCTTCTGTCACCATTTTTGAGCCGCGACAGTCAAGTACGACATCATATCCCTTTATGTCAGCAATTCGCCTGACGGTCGTGTCCTGTACATGGCAGACAGCAGCAGAATTAAACAGCCATTTTGCCAGCCGTCCTTTGTCGAAAACAAAATATCTGTCTGTTGACTCCATTCTGCATAAGCGATCTTTGCCATGGACATACCAGATTGCTTCAGTCACTGCAGGCGATGCATATTGAACAAGCTCGTGTTCAGTGCTTTCAGAACACCCCATGGCATCAAAAAATATTCTTCGCGGAACTATTTCAGGGATCGGGCTGGCTACAGCCTTCAAAGGGCGAAAGAGATGTATCTCATTATGCCCGGATAGCATGTATGCAGCCAAACCTGCAGTAACTCCACCTCCCACAACAGCTATGCGGCGGCGCATGTGACATCTTTCAGCAGGCTTGACAGGTTCTCTTTCATCAAACGAAACATCTTTCGTCCAATCTCGGATGCGTAATCTGTGCGTTTCATGATGATTTTACGACGAGCGTAAACTATACTCTGATTGCTGTCCTCGGCCCACCATCTTGCAGACAGAGAGCATATACCCGGTGGAGGGACGCGATGTATCACCTCAATAGATGATCCTTTAAACAGACGCTCAACTTCGATTTCATCCGGTTGTGCGCGATCGGCATCAAAACAAAGACGAAATATCTGTCTGTCAGGTGTATCAACCGAGATATCCACGTTTTTGACACGTCCGATTGAACTCAGCCAATTGTCCAGTGACCAGATATACTCCAAGGCAAGAGTAGTGGAAGATACCCGTTGCCCGGTAAGCAGATTAAGGCACACTTCAGACATCTGATTTTCCATTGCCATATCTGCTCCATGTCTTAAGTGCAGCCTGAATGTGCTTGCGTATCAAGTCAATCGCCCTTTCCGCAGCACTTATATCCACCAGATCAAATCCATGATAGCTGATCAGTTCCGTATGATTATCTTCTAGCGCCTTGAAGCGCCACCCGCCCTTGTGAATCTTGAAATTCTTCGGCGGAAGTGGCTGAGAGAAATCAATAACCCTCAGATCTTCATTCACATAGCGCCATGACTGAACAAAATAGGTATCATCTGAATCCAGTTCATTGATATGCATTCTGAAGTTTTGCAATCTGCCGTCATCATATTCCGGTTCAATCCTGGAAACGTGCGCAAGAATATCCGGCCAACTTTGATAATGCGCAATATAGCCAAATACTGTTTCTATCGGCTGGTATATGATGACAGAACCCTGAAGGACGAAAGGGACATCATCAGGAAGCCAATGATCGCGATTGGCTGTAATATACTGAACCAGATCTCCAGTGGTTTTTAACACTGTATCGTTCAGTGGTGCCCTGGAGATACATAACGAGGATGCAATCTCGGCAATTGTAACGATTTCCTGGCTGTCAAGGCCAAGATCATCGCGCAAATTATCAGAAAGGTTAAATGTTTCACCAAAAGTCTCAATAATACCCAGTTCAAAAAGTGCGTTGGCTGCATCCCGCACTGCAGTCATGTTTTCAAGTTTCTTCAGCATTATTCATACCCTCTCAAGCCAGAATGTTTTGTCTGAAGCCCCGATATCAATCATGTGATTATTCATTGCCCAGGAGGATTGCTGTTGTTTAAGGGCAATTGAATTATTCCACATGCTGTTATCGAAAAATTCCAGCATAATATTTTGCAGCCAGCTTTTTCCAAACTCTGTCAGTATAATTTGCGAGCCGATATCCTTCATGAACTGATCGTTGATCAGCCCGTCAATGATTGTGCCAAAATCATCCCGAACGTCAGTCCCCCATAAGGCACTGTAGTGCGCTTTGTTGATCCGGTAATAGAGCAGATTAAAAATGATATAGCGCTGACGGCTTAAAAGCGGAGTTAAGGAAATACCCGCAGTTGTAAATGTGCAATTATCATTATTCACTGCATCAATATAACGTTCGATATCTTTTGATGTGCCGGTTCGGCGCTGATTAATAAAGCTGTAGGCTCCGGCTCCGATACCCAATGCATCAACGCATTCAGTCATGGTCCATTGATTGTATCCGGATTCATAACCGGGTAGCGCATAATGCTCATGCATATAGTTGATCATGCCGGCTTCAGCAGCAAATTGCATGATCATGAACTGCATGGATTTAACAGTTTCGCTTTCTGCATCGGCAACAGGAGGCACCCGGCCTGCAGAGATCAGTTTTTCCTGCTGTGTGCCAGGTGTGACACGGTAGAGATATGTGGTAAGATGTTTGATCCCGAGACAGGAAAGAACCTCAAAATCCTTTTTCCAGTGCTCTAATGTATGCCCGGGCATATTGTACATCATGTCAAGCTGGATGTGATCTAGCCCCGCAGTCCGAAGCATTTCTATAGCATCGATTGTCTGCTGTGCTTTATGCGGTGAACCTACTGTTGTGAGGATGTCCGGTTGAAAGGATTGAGATCCAAGTGAAATGCGATTGACAATTGACGATGCGATATAAGCCGTCTTTTCTGGTGTGAAATCCTCGGCATTACCTTCAAGTGTAATTTCACAATCATCCGCAAGATTGAACTGATCACTTAATGTTCCTAAAATCTGCTCCAGATGATAAATATCAAGAATGGAGCCGGTTCCACCGCCAATATAGACACCGCGAAGTCTGGCCTTGCCCCAGCGGTCATAGGCAGCATGACGCTTCAGATCTTTCACAAGCGCAGCAATATATCTGTCAAGAATATCAGTTCTTTTATCGGCTGTTTTCGGGAGAATATCTATGAAATAAGGACAAGCTTTGCACCGCACCCGGCAGTACGGAACTGACAGATACATTACAAAATCAGTTCCCGGCTTATCAAGAGATAAAGAATTTTCTAGTGCAAACTGTTGTTCCTGAACGGATACGTCATACATATCCGGCGGATATAGAATAAACGGCATGCAGCAGCGGTGTTTATACATGAATAATCCCCCGACTTCAATTGCGTATATAATACGGTTTATATATATTGAAAATAACTATTCAAATTTTGCAGAAAAATGCCTTATTGGGTTTTGTGCCCTATAATGGCGGAGGGGGTGGGATTCGAACCCACGGTACAGTCTCCCGCACGCCGGTTTTCAAGACCGGTGCCTTAAACCGCTCGGCCACCCCTCCATCTTTCAGATCATTTGCAATTTTCCCATCTTTTACCGGAAATTGTTGCAGAAAATATGCCATCAAGAATGGTTCCTGTCTTGACAGAGTTCCGGCTCAAAATCAACTGCCAATTTTATACCTCTATTGCTTCCGGTGACTGAAAAAAAGGTAATAACAGCCTGATTTTCTCCAAATGCCTTGAGAGTTCTGCCAGACAGGTTCTGATCCACCTTATAATATCCTTTTTCAATCTAGAGATGAATTGGAAGATGAATATCTATATGATTCAGCAGAAATTTATATTTATTGAATCTCTTTACCCACAATGGCGAAAGGGAGTGGGAGTCGAACCCACCAAAGACCGTCTTACAGCCTCTTACAGCTTTGAAGGCTGTATCCACCACCAGGAGGAAATCCCTTCCGTTACTTCTTTTAGAACATTTTCAGAAAAAGTGGAAAGAGTTTTGCAATCTGTGCAGTACAGGATCAAAAGGACTGGCACACTTTAAAATCCTGTATTTCCCTCCTCACTATCATACGGATTAAAAAGATCAAGCCGACAAGAATCAAGCCGACGGATATCGCCTTTCCTGATTGTCAGGCCATGCCGGTCAAAAAATTCCAGAATGAAGATGGCAATCTTCCGGCCATTATCAAGCCGGTTCCGCAGATCAGCGGCAACAAATTCACCTTTCGGTTTACCTGCCGCAATATTTCGAAGAATCCCGACAATTTCATACAGAACAGAACGTGGAAAAAAGTAATCCTGCGCCACTTCGTAAACATGGCCCATGCGTGCAACAGATTTCAGAATACGGCGCATTTCTGCCTCAGAAACAGAAAAACTTCTGGCGAAATCACGCGTGCGCGGCGGTCGGAATCGTTTATCGCCCAGCAGGATCAGTTCAACCCTTTTCCAGATCAGTTCATCTTTTTCAGAAAGCCGCACTTCATGTGCCTGATGCGCAATCCATGCACCACGAATTTTTAACAATCCGGCCCTGATATCCGTATCAAGCAAGGCACGAAAATAACATGTCTGTATCTCAGGCGCAGTATCGCGGCGCAATTTTTCCAGGTCAATACCAGGCAAATCAGGTTCTGCAGTATGAAAAACTTCAAGCGTTTTCATAATATTATGGCGTACAATCTTCCAATACTGGCGCCCCAGCACCAGAATATCATCTTCAAAACCAAGCCGAACAACATCTGAATTGGCGAGAATTCGACGGGCTGTCTCTTCATCAAGATTGCGTGCACGGCAAAAAACTGTCCAATCAACCATAAAAGGCGGCAAAAGCAACAACTGTCTCAAGGCACTGGCAGAATCTTCTTCCTCCATGGCAGCCAGCCGATGAAAGCGTTCAGCCGTACGTCTTCTGCGCTGCGGCGCCTGCGGATCAATAATCCTGCCGCCGCCTATGGTGCGCATGGCAGATGTATCACGTAAAACAAACCGGTCGCCTGTAACAGCAATGACAGGCTTTTGCGTTACAACCTGAACGAATGCATCAGTCCCCGGGGACATGCTTTCACTTTCCAGAAAAACAAGCCGGGCAGCCATATTCTGTGCGGCATGGTAAAACCGGACGGGAAACCACTGCTGAAGTGGCTTCCTTTCACCGGCAAGAATTTTAAGCCGGACATCAAGACGCGTTGTCAGCTGATTAAGAAACGGATCAATCACCATGGCGCCACGCTTTAACACATCGCATGAAACCATATCTCCTGTCAGATTAAGCGCAGCACGATCACCAGCCCGTGCTGTTTCAACAGGTATATCCTGCGCGTGGATGGAACGAACCCGCGCATGAACATTCCCCGGTGCGGCCATTACACTGCTGCCAACATCAAGCAAACCGGAAAGAACTGAACCGGTTACAATTGTACCTCTCCCCTTAAGATTAAAGACACGATCAACGCAAAAGCGAAACCTGCCAGTCTGCGGCCGGATTTTAAATGCCGCAGCCTTGCAGGCAAGACAGGCGCGCAACCTGTCAATGCCTTCACCCGTATGGGATGAAACCGGAAAAACCGGCGCATCCGCAAGAAATGTGCCAGTTAAAAAATTCCGGATATCCTGCATGACCCTGTCAAGAACAGGGACACCAACAAGATCAATACAAGTGATAACGACCAGCCCACGTTTTTGCCCAAGAAGCGAAAGAATCTCGATATGTTCACGCGTTTGCGGCATAATGCCGTCATTCGCAGCAATAACGAGCATGATAAAATCCATACTCGCAGCACCGGCCACCATGGTATGAATCAGCTTTTCATGCCCCGGCACATCCACAAAGCCGACACGCATGCCGTTTTCAAGCGTATCGTAGGCAAAACCAAGATCAATGGTAATACCGCGGCGCTTCTCCTCTTCCAGCCTGTCCACATCAATCCCCGTCAATGCCCGGACAAGGCTTGTCTTTCCGTGATCAATATGGCCTGCTGTACCAATAATCATGGCTGAAGAGACCTCAGATTGACAAGAAACGGTTCCCTTTCCTCCAGCGTGCGCAGATCAAGCTGTAATACATTATCACTGATGCAGCCAATAACCGGCACAGGCAAAGCACGCATACGTGCAGCAAGGTCATTGATACTGCAACCGGCGGCAGCTGCAACACGAATGCCAAGACCTGCGCTTGGCAGGGTTTGCATAGGGCTTGCTCCTGAGCCGACTTCAGACTGACAGGCAATGACATTAACCACAAAATTATCTTTCAGCAGGGCTTGCACAGGTGCAGCAAGAGATTCAGCCATCATCCTGATCCGGGCGACAGGACAGGCCAGAAAACGCAGTGTCGGAATATCACGGCACAGATTCTCTGGAAACCGGTACAGCCGCAAGACAGCTTCAAGTGCAGCCAGCCTGATTTTATCCACCCTCAGGCTGCGCTTCATTGGATTGCGGTTAATTTTCCTAATCAAATCCGCTGTGCCGGCGATAAAACCGGCCTGCGGACCCCCCAGCAGCTTATCGCCGGAAAATGTAACAATATCAGCCCCTGCCCGTATAATATCCTGCACTGTCGGCTCATGAGTCAAGCCGAAACCGGCAAGATCGACAAGTGTACCCGACCCCAGATCTTCAACCAGCGGCAGACCCGCCTGCCTTGCGACCAGTGCCAGTTCCCTGGTGCTCACAGCTTCGGTGAAACCTTGTATGATATAGTTCGACGTATGAATCTTGAGAATTAACCCGCTGTTCTCATCAATTGCCTGGGCGTAATCAGCTTTATGAGTACGGTTGGTTGTCCCTACCTCAACCAGGTTTGCGCCGGCCCGGGTTATGATATCAGGCATGCGGAAAGCACCGCCAATCTCAACCATTTCGCCTCTTGAAATGATCGCCCCCTGTCCTTGACCTGCAAGGGTATTGAGAACAAGCAGAACAGCGGCTGCATTATTATTAACAACTGTAGCATCTTCAGCTCCTGTCAATTCACACACCAGTGCACGCAGATGGTCATCACGTTCACCACGGCAGCCGTGGTCAAGATTATATTCCAGTGTTACTGCGTGGCGCATCGCCTCAGTTGCGGCCTGAACGGCCGCTTCCGGCAGTTGCGCCCTGCCCAGATTGGTATGAAGAACAGTACCCGTCAGATTAAAGACAGGACGCAATGAAGGCACAGCCTTTGCCTCAAGCTGCTGCAAAGCAGCAAAAGCCAGCACACCGGCCTCACGGGGTGAACTTCCTGCCTGCACCAGAAGGCGTTCATCAGCCAGCATGATACGAACCATATCAACCGTAGCACTGTGGCCGAAAGCAGCAACTGCCGCTTTTCCGTTTGCCGTAACCAGAACACGGTCAACTGAAGGAATCCGTGAAAACGCACCTGCCATCAATATCCTGCCATAAACGGATTAAAAGCCCCCCGGCTGAATATACCATTATTCCGCATCAGCAGATCAAGCGCAATGGAGCCGATATCATCGGCAAAAATATCCATCGACATATCTTTCTGATGATTAATCTGCTTGCAGTATTTGCCGCAGTTTTTACAGGTTTCAACCAGAATGCTTCCCGGGCCACCTTCAATCTCACGATATTCAATGCCGCCGGTCGATTCGCAAAATGTGCATTTGATACGCACATAATGCCATATCGTACCGCAATAAAGGCATGAGCAGAACCGTGTGCCCTCAGCCTCATTCCAGCCGACAATCATTGAAGCCGAATGCGTACCGCCACAGGCCGGACAAAGATTTTTTTCCAGCGGTTTCAGCACCTTTACATCAAGAGAGCGGGTAGCAAGGGTTATCAGAACCTGCAATGGCGCCATAACAAAAATGTGCTGTGCCATATCCTTGACAGCAATAAAGCCATTAACAAGATTTGCCGCACATGCAACACGTTTCGACTTGTCCGCTTTTACATCGGCCAGCGCATACCCTGATGGCTTGTTGAGTTCCGCCCCTTCCACACGTGAAAAAAAGTCATCCATAATATCCTGAAAAACTGGCAGACCAGCCAGCTTCAAGTGATCAGGCAGCAGCGTACAGGACAAGGCCATACTTTCCCTAATGGAATCGTTAAATGAACAGGCGGAAAAATTCTGCGCTGTCTCGTGCTGGGCTTTGGCAAGTGTAGAAAGAAAGCTGATATAACCGGCCATCGGACTTGTCAGCTTTAAAAGCTCAAAACGCTTATGACGTCTGTCAAACAGGGTATGAATATCCGGCAAACGGCAAAATGGCGGTGCGCGCACTGTGCCGATTTCGGTCACATCACCTTCAAATTTTTTATTGCGAGGCATAAATCATCCATCCCAAAACCTGATAAAGAAATATAAAACAATTTCACAAAAGCAAAAAAGACTTTTTCTGTTTGAAACCAGCAAAAAACAATTCAAATTCAAGACTCTTTAAAATCAGGTAAAATATGATTATGCAAATTATCCGATAAAACTTCAGAACAAGGAAGACGCTCTCACGGCTGAACAAACCAGGTACAAATTATCACCTGAACAACAGGAAAAAACATTTATTACCCCTTATTCCTGTGCTTTTAAACTTTTACCGTTCAATCTATTTTTCCGGCTTTCAACATAGCCCGATACCACTTGCGATGATGCCGCCAGGCAAAACCGCCGGAAACCTTTCCTCTTGTCATCGCACCAAGTGAACCGCGAATCCAGTAAACCGCGTACATATGAAAAATCCATACGGCAATCAGGCATACTGCCACAACAGAATGGATAACCAGTGCATAACGCTGTGTCTCAATACTGAAATAACCGGCAAAATAAGCCTGCCAGATCATGGTGCCAGTAATGACAAGTACGGCAAGACCAAGCGACATAGCCCAGAAAATACATTTCTGCCCGAAATTATACTTGCCGATTTCGGGCAGTTTTTCTTCCTTGCCGGTCAGCACATCCTTTATCTGGAATATCCATTTGAGATCGGAATTCTCCCAGATATTCAAGCGCCACATACGGAAAAAAAGACAGAAAAAACTGATAAACATAACAACGCCGATCCAGGGATGGATAGTGCGCACCACCTGCCCCCCACCAAAAAGAGAGGTAATAAAAAAGAACGGCGGCCAATACAGGGAAAGACCGGTAACCGCAAGAAGTATCATACAAAACGCCCCGATCCAATGATTGATGCGCACAGCAACTGTATAGCGGTCAACCCTGACAGACCTTCCACGACGGATGGTGTCGCTTTTTTCATACGAATTATATTTAAGGTCAGATTTACGCTTCACGGTCAGCCTCTCTCAGTGCACTTCTGGCCTCTGTCTCATCCCGTTTGCGAACACGGCTCGAACCGATAAAAAGAGCATGGGCGGCAGTAGCAGCTATCACTCCGGCAATCATTCCAAGTCCCAGATACCTGGAAATGCCTTTCCACGTCTTGACGACAGGGGAAATTTCCGGTTTATCGGGCAAACCGGCATAAATATGCGGCTGATCTGCATGGTGCAGCACATACATGACATGTGTGCCGCCTACACCTTCCGGGTCATAAAGACCGGCTTTGTCATAACCGCGGGATTTGAGATCACCGATCCGCGTAGCAGCATGTCGCTTCATTTCTTCTTTTGTACCGAAAACAATAGCTTTTGTCGGGCAGGCCTTGGCGCAGGCAGGCCCCTGGCCAACAGCAATACGGTCAGAACACAGCGTACATTTATATGCCTTGTGATCAACCTTGCTGACACGCGGAATATTGAACGGACACCCTTTGATACAATAACCACAGCCGATGCACTTGTCGTGGATGAAATCCACAACACCGTTTGAATATTGCACAATGGCACCCGGTGAAGGACAGGCCATCAAACAACCTGGCTCCGCACAATGCATACAGCCATCCTTGCGAATCAACCATTCCAGGTTCTCTGTTTCAGGATTGATCCACTCGGTATAGCGCATCAGAGTGAAAACATCTGGCAGAAGATCGTGCGGGTTTTCATAAACACCGACATTTTCCTCAACCGGCGGATGAAGTTCATTCCACTCCGTACAGGCAGACTGACACGCCTTGCAGCCAATGCATTTCGAAACATCAATAAGCTTGGCCACTTCTTCCAGCCTGCGGAACGGCTCCGGCACAGCAGCAATCGCAGAAATACGAATATAATCATCTGGCCCGATTTGCAGTGGAACAGGATCCGTTGTGGGCGGATTGACGCTAATCGTCATAATTTATACTCCCTGTCCTTCCATCTGCCGGCGCACGCGACGGTTCAATATTGACCAGAAATGCCTTGAATTCCGGTGTATTGGAATTTGCATCACCGACAAACGGCGTCAGCGAATTGGGACCAAAGCCTTTTTTCGCAGAGCCGACAAAGCCCCAATGCAGCGGAATACCGATAACATGAACAGGATAACCATCACAGACAAGCGGCGTGATACGCCTGGTCACAAGTGCTTTGGCATAAATCTGACCGCGTTTGTTCCACACCCTGACCCATGAACCGCGCTCAATATATCTTTCTGCCGCAAGTTCCTCAGAAATCTCGACAAAAAACTGCGGCTGCAAAGCAGCATTGACCGGATTGTTTTTAGTCCAGTAATGGAAATGCTCGGTCAGACGGTAGGACGTTGCAGCATAAGGAAATTCCGTACGGTCACCAAGCTGGGCCACATCTTCAGCAAAAATGCGGGCCACCGGATTACCGCGAATATGCGGGGCAACCGGATTAAGAACAGGTGATTCGAATGGCTCATAATGAACCGGGAATGGCCCATCACGCAAACCGCCAAGAGCAAAAAGACGTGATACTCCTTCCGCGTTCATAATAAACGGACCGACATTGCGTGGATTAGCCGTCACCGGGATATCCGGCACGTCAAACCCCGTCCACCTGCTGCCGTCCCATTCGATGATCTTGCGGGCTGGATCCCAGGGTTTGCCGTCAATGTCAGCAGAAGCACGGTTGTAGATAATACGGCGGTTAGCCGGCCATGCAAAAGTCCATTCCGGATACAGACCGGCTTCATCATAGTCAGTATTATCACGCCGCGCCATCTGGTTGCCGTCTTCAGTAAAACAACCTGTATAAACCCAGCATCCTGCCGCAGTGGTTCCGTCATCCCTCAAGACACCGAAGGAAGCAATCTGCTTGTCCTTTTCAAGAATTTTCTGACCGGCCTTGTCATACACATCTTCAATCACATAGCCATTCAATTCTTTTGCAAGCTCTTCAGCCGTCGGCTCATTCACATCAGCATAAGGCCAGTGAAGATTGACAATCGGATCGGGGAAAACGCCTCCTTCCTCCTCGTAGAGCTTTTTCAGACGCAGCCATATCTGGGCAACAATCCATGTATCCTTTCTGGAATCACCCGGTGGCAACTGGCCTGGCCAGTGCCATTGCAGCCAGCGGCCGGAATTGACAACAGCCCCTTCATCCTCAGCAAAACAGCTTGTGGGCAACTGAAAAACTTCTGTCTGAACCGAAGCAGGATCAACATTATTGAAATCCCCATGATTTTCCCAGAAACGGGCTGTTTCTGTTTCCAGCGGATCCATAATCACCAGATATTTCAGTTTGCCAAACGCCCGCTGCACCTTTGCCCGGTTGGGAAAAGCAAGCACAGCATTGAACCCCTGACAGAAATACCCGGTCATCCTGCCATGATCCATCAGTTCAACAGCTTTGAGAATATCATAATTGGCGATATCAAGCTTCGGCAGATAGTGATAGGCCCAGTCGTTTTCACGGGTCGCAGCATTTCCCCACATTGATTTCTGAAATGAAACGAAGAATTTTTCATAGTTTTGCCAGTAGCTGATCTGCTCAGGCCGCAATGGTCTGAACTTTCGCGTAGAAAGATAGGTATCCAGATCCACCTCGTTTTCCAGCGGAATATTCATATACCCGGGCAGAAGATTGGACATAAGCCCGACATCCGTCAGCCCCTGAATGTTGGAATGACCTCGCAGCGCATTCATACCGCCGCCCCGCACACCAATATTGCCAAGGATAAGCTGCAACATCGCCATGGTGCGGATATTCTGCGAACCTTTGGAATGCTGGGTCCAGCCAAGCGCATACATGGATGTCATGGTGCGTACAGGCGTCGAGCAGGATGCGATCATCTCGCAAACCTTCAGGAATTTTTCCTGCGGCGTACCGCAGATCCGTGCAACCATCTCAGGCGTATATTGTGAAACATGCTCTTTCAGAAGATTCCACACACAACGCGGATGCGCCAATGTCTCATCAATACGCACATACCCGTCCTCTCCCATTTCATAGCCCCAGCTCGAACGGTCATAATCACGGGCATTTTCATCATAACCGCTGAACAAGCCGTCGCTGTAGCCATACCCTTCCTGGACAATAAAAGCCGCATTGGTGAAATGGCGGACATAATCCCACTGCACCTTGTCGTTCATCATACAATAACGGATAACCCCCAGCAAAAAGGCGATATCCGTACCCTGGCGGATCGGTGCATAAAAATCGGCAACAGAAGCTGAACGTGTATAACGCGGATCAATGACAACAAGCCTGGCGCCACGATTTGCCTTGGCTTCCGTTACCCATTTGAAACCGCATGGATGAGCCTCAGCAGCATTGCCGCCCATAATAACAACAAGATCGGTGGAACGGATATCCGTCCACGCATTGGTCATCGCGCCACGACCGAAAGTTGGGCCCAGACTGGACACCGTGGGGCCGTGTCAAACGCGTGCCTGATTGTCAAATACAAGCATACCGGCTGAACGCACAACCTTGTAGGTGGCAAATGCCGTTTCATTGGTGGTTGCCGATGCAGCAAGAAAACCCGTGGTCAGCCAGCGGTTGACAGTCTGGCCTTTCCGGTTTTTCTCAACAAAATTCGCATCACGGTCATCTTTCATGTAACGGGCGATTTTATCAAGTGCCTCATCCCATGAAATGTCCTCAAAATGATCGCCCCCGGGACGGCGCACCTTTGGCCTGGAAAGCCGCGTCGGTGCATTAACTGTATCAAGAAGGGCAGCCCCTTTCGGACACAAGGTGCCCCGATTGGTCGGATGATCAACATCTCCCTCGATGTGTACGATTTTCGCGCTGCCATCGTCCATTGATCCCCTGGAATAAAGAATAACGCCACAGGCAACCGAACAATAGGTACATATATTGCGTACTTGCGTGGTCGCAGCCAGACGATAAGGACGGATAGCACAGGCAACAGCGGCTTCAGCCTCACAGAACCCAAGCGCGCCCAGCGCTGTAACGGCTGTCCCCGCCCCTGCTCCCTTTAAAAAAGCGCGCCGCGATATTTCTGTATTCATATCGGTATTCCCATGATTTTTAATCATTCTCTGATAATAGAATTATTTTAATTTCAAGTCAAAGTCTGCCGTTATATTGTATGGAATTTCATGAAACAATCATTGTCTATATGTTCCATAACCAGAAAAAATCAACATACAGATATTAAGGAAATACTTATGAAAGAACCATTCCGTCTGACGAAACTTGCCCATGGCGGCGGTTGCGGATGCAAGCTTGCACCTGCAGTTTTGCAGAAAATGCTCGCAGTCCAGCCTGAATACGGCCCTTTCAAGCACCTGCTTGTTGGCACACAGACAAAAGATGATGCGGCGGTTTATGCTTTTGATGATAATAATCTGATAATTGCAACTACGGACTTTTTTATGCCAATGGTCGATGATCCAAAGACATTCGGCCAAATTGCCGCAGCCAATGCAATCTCTGATATTTATGCAATGGGTGGACGGCCTGTCATGGCGCTTGCCATTCTTGGTATGCCGATTGACAGATTATCACCTGAAATTATTGCTGAAATTTTACATGGCGGATGCGAAAAAGCCGCTGAAGCCGGTATTCCCGTAGCCGGCGGCCATTCGATAGACTGTCCGGAACCGGTTTACGGTCTTGCAGTCATCGGCTTGTGCAAGCACAAGGAACTGCGACGCAATGACAGTGCGCAAGCCGGTGACAAACTCATCCTTCTCAAAGGCCTTGGTGTTGGTATCTATTCGGCAGCGTTCAAAAAACAGGCCCTGACTGCGGATGCTTATCAGGAAATGGTCGCTTCCATGACATTGCTGAATAAAATCGGCGCCGGACTGGGTTGCGAAGAAGATGTTCACGCCATGACGGATGTCACAGGCTTCGGGATACTGGGCCATGCGCTTGAAATGGCAAAAGGCTCCCGGCTTGCTGCCCGGATTGATTTTAACGCCCTGCCTTTTTTTTCCAAAGCACATGAACTGGCTCAAAGAGGTTTCATCACCGGCGCCTCAAAAAGAAACTGGGAAAGTTATGGCGGCGATGTGCTGTTACCCCCTGAATTAGCGGAATATGAGCAGCATCTGCTCACCGATCCGCAGACATCGGGTGGCTTGCTTCTCGCAGTAAAAGCTGATTCAGCGAAGAGAATTATTGATTTTTCCCGTGATTCGGGGTATTCATATGCCACACAGATCGGTGAAATGCGCAAAGGGGTCACTGTAGTAGAAATCAAAAGGGATTGATTTTTCTTCTTCCAGCCTTTATGTATAGCTTTCAGTTTTTGCTGAAACATAGAGATGTGTTTTTGTTTTTCTTTAATCAGAAAATATGTCCACTTTTGATTCAGACTCTGTTCTGGCCTTTGTGGAGAAAACAGAAGATTAATCGATATATGCAAAAAAAGCTTGGCATTGCTTCCGAAGCTCGTTAGTTTTCGGTGCAGCATGGTTTGAAAACAGGGAAATGACTTGTGTATTGCACACTTTTCCGTGCCATGTTCATAGCTTCCCGGCAATAATACAGGCTAAGAGATATATTTAGAAAGTTTCACCAGAATCAGATGCGCTCTGATTTCGTGATTGAACCTGAGCTGGCAGGAAATATTTGCCGGACGAATGCTTGACTATCCAACAAAGAGAAGACAATGAGGCCACAACAAAACAGGCGTATGCGCGGACGGGGTAATAATAATCGCAGAGGCCCCAATCCGTTAACACGGAACTATGAAAGCAATGGACCGGATGTCAAAATCCGCGGAAATGCCCAGCATATTGCCGATAAATACACAACTCTTGCCAGAGATGCCCAGGCATCGGGTGATCGGATTATAGCTGAAAATTACCTTCAGCACGCCGAACATTACATACGTATCATCCTTTCTGCCCATTCGCAGATGTCACAGCCAATTATTCATGATGACATAGCTGATGATGATATGAATGACAGCAACGTCGCAAACCTGACAGAAAACAGAAGTGAGCAACCGGCTGGCAGCGGCCCGCAGCCTGTTATTGAGGATACCCCGACAGAAATTGCTTTCGCTACAAATATCGGCACCACATTTGACATTGATTCAGACGAAAATCCGAAAACAGAGCGCCTGAACAAACCAACTCGCCGGCGTTTGCCACGCAGGACAGAGACAACAGAAGCTGCAAATGCAACAGCCGTCAACGGCCATACTGTGAAACATGGTGATTCTGACAGTGCCGCCAACAGCAGCAATCCTGAAACAGAACCGGGGGAAAAACCCCGCAGAGGACGGCGCAATGTAAAAGCAGAAAAAAATGAAGAGGTGGAACAGGTCGATATATAAGATAGTGAACTGAACAAGGCGGCAGGCAATTATTCGTCATATTGCTGCTCCGTACCGGGTTGAACCGGTGATATTCAGATTAAAAGTATTTATTGAAGATAGCAGAGCTGACTTTTGACAGTTTTTTCTGGTGCTGGACAGTTGGTGTTTTTATTCAACAGGACTTTTCCCCGGTTCTAAAGCAGATTTGCCATTGGCAGAAATTTGCAAACGGGCGATAATCTGTCCTTTTGTGTAATCATAGATGATCAGTTCAATGCTGTCATCCGGTTTTAATGTTTCCAAAGAAATCAGACTGCCTGAAATGCTCTGTGATAAAAGATGAGTACCGGGAACCAACATAATTTCCCTGTTGACCGGTTTCAGTATTGTTTCTGCCGGCGGTTTTTCAGAGTGGCTTACGGCAGGTGCAGCTACTGGCGGCCTGACAGAAACGGGCTGCATTATTTTATAGATAATGGCTGCAAGTACAGCGCCAACAAGCAATAGCGTGACAACAGCTGAAACAGCCATCAAACGCACAAGTTTGCGCCGGATCCGTTCTACATCAGGATCCAGCCTGTGAGATTGCAGATCATTCCTGCCACATTGACCCTGATCCTCTTGCTGGTGGCGGATTTCCTGCATGGAGCAATCTCCGGTAAAGCGTAATTCGGCGTATCCTGACAGATACACCTTTTCAAAACAAAAAAGGACGGTTTATATAAACCGGAAATCATGAAAATAACAGACCAGTCATGCTGAAACTGCTTACCAATGATACTGCACATGGACAAAGACTCGATCTGTGGCTGGCGCAACAGCTTGCGCCAACTCCATCTCGCAGCCGCCTGCAAGCACTTATCCGTGAAGGGCTGGTGACAGTGAATGGCAAACAGATCATGGAGCCTCGCTTCAAGCTGTCGAAAGACCTTGAAATTGCAATCAACATACCACCAGCCACAGAAGCTGAACCTGAAGGTGAGGATATACCCCTCGATATCCTCTATGAGGACAATGATATCATCGTTCTTAATAAACCGGCCGGCCTTGTTGTTCATCCTGGAAATGGCAACCAGACAGGAACGCTGGTCAATGCGCTTGTCTACCACTGTGGCGACAGTCTTTCAGGAATTGGCGGCATAAAACGCCCGGGGATTGTCCATCGTCTGGATAAGGGTACTACGGGTGTTATGGTTGTTGCCAAAAATGACCATGCCCATCATCATCTCAGTCAACAATTTGCCGATCACGGACGCACCGGAGCATTAAAACGCACCTATATGGCACTGGTATGGGGCATGCCAGGCCGCGGCAGCGGAGTGATCAATCTTCCTCTTGTACGATCCTGCCGCGACAGAACGCAGCAGACTGTTGCCGGTACTGCACATCCGAATGCACGCCATGCCATCACGCATTATACAGTTTTGGAAAAATTCGGTGAAAAGCAAAATGCCACAGCCCTTGCAAGCCTGATTGAATGCCAGCTTGAAACAGGCCGCACCCATCAGATCCGTGTGCACATGGCGCATACCGGCCACCCGCTTATCGGTGACAGGGATTATGGCAAGGCTCTCAAAACCAAAGCCAACCGGCTGGCTGAACCAACAAAAGCAATGGTCAATTCGTTTTCGCGGCAAGCTCTTCATGCATACAGCCTGACATTTGAACACCCATCAACTGGCAAGGTGATAACTTTCACCAAGAATTTACCAGATGATATGCAGAAGCTTATCGAAGCTTTCCGTCAAATTACCCTGTGATAACAGGCAATAATATTTGGAATATGGAATAATTTCTCATTAAAGTTTTCTTTTATATTTCCAATAAAATCATTTTTTGGGATAAAATGGTGATTTTTATCGACTGATGTGGAACCAATTACTTTTTTATTGATTATCCTGAGTAATCTATATATTATGAAATTTAAATACATAAAACATAACTGCAAATATCATTCCCGGAAAAAACCGGGTGGTGATCTTTTTATTCTCCATTCCCTGCGCGGCGGGACAATTTTTATCAAAATGATCGTTATTTTATCTGATTTTACGCCATAAAATGATAATGATGATATATTATTTGAATCGAGCGATCTCATGAGTTTGCCAATAACGGAAACTCAAAAAAGGAGGGTGCTTTATGGCCCAGACAAGTTTGCCGACAATAACACAGGGAGATGGTGGATTAAGCCGCTATCTACAGGAAATCCGTCGTTTTCCAATGCTTGAGCCTCAAGAAGAATATATGCTGGCCAAGCGTTATCTGGAGCATAACGATCCGAAGGCAGCCCACAGGCTGGTAACCAGCCATCTGCGTCTTGTAGCAAAAATTGCTATGGGATATCGCGGTTATGGCTTGCCGATCGGCGAAGTCATCTCGGAAGGCAATGTCGGTCTGATGCAAGCAGTCAAGCGTTTTGAACCGGATAGAGGTTTCCGGCTTGCGACCTATGCCATGTGGTGGATCAAAGCTTCAATTCAGGAATATATTCTGCGTTCCTGGAGCCTTGTAAAAATGGGAACGACAGCAAACCAGAAACGACTTTTTTTCAATCTGCGTAAACTTAAAAGTCGAATTCAGGCTCTTGATGACGGGGATCTGAATCCGGAACAGGTTAAGGAAATTGCCACACGGCTTAATGTCAGTGAGGATGAAGTTGTTTCCATGAACCGACGCCTGACGGGCGATGCTTCTCTCAATGCGCCTTTACGCGCAAATGAAGGAGAAAATGGCGAATGGCAGGATTGGCTTGTCGATGACAGTTCCAGCCAGGAACAAACGCTGATTGAGCAGGATGAACTGAAAAAACGCCGTGAAATGCTTGAACATGCAATGGATGATCTCAGCAGCCGGGAAAAACGGATTTTCAGCGCACGCAGACTGACTGAAGAACCGCTAACGCTTGAAGAGCTGTCAGGTGAATTTGGCATCAGTCGCGAGCGGGTAAGACAGATTGAAGTACGTGCTTTTGAAAAAGTGCAGCATGCCGTCAAGGCAGCAGCACTTGCGCAAAAACAGCTATCTGCCGATAATACAGTATCCAGGTCGTAATTAATCGGATTTTGAAAAATTCCGCTTGCTATTGCGTAATATCAGCGTGGATAACCGGGGCGTATATCTGATAGTATACGCTTCGATTATTCATGCCGGTATTTTTTGGAATTCAATGGCCGATATGCGGGCCGCGTTTATGCTTTTCGGCAAGCAGCACCTGGCTCTGACGTTCACGGAAACGGGCACGGTCTTCATCCGAGCGTTCCTCATAACAGGCCTCACAGGAAATACCCTCTACATAATGGGGTGCCGTTCGCGCCTCGACTGTCAAGGGCCTGCGGCAAGCACGGCAAAGTGCCAGTTCACCCTCAACAAGTCCGTGACCAATGGAAACACGTTCATCAAAAACAAAGCACTCACCTTGCCAGAGACTTTTTTCCTGCGGGATTTCTTCAAGATATTTAAGTATTCCACCCTTGAGGTGATAGACCTGATCAAACCCCAGCCCGCGCACATAGGCTGTCGATTTCTCGCAACGGATACCACCGGTGCAGAACATCGCAATTTTCTTCTTCTTTCTCAGTTCTGCATCATGCTCTTCAACCCATTTCGGAAACTGGCGAAATATTCTGATACCGGGGCAAACCGCTCCGGCAAACGTGCCAATAGCACATTCATAATCATTACGGGTATCAATCAGGATCGTATCCTCATCCTGAATGAGCGCGTTCCATTCCTTCGGGAGAACATAAGTACCAGCTTTCTTCAATGGGTCGACACCTTCAACTCCCATTGTGACAATTTCCTTCTTCAGTCGCACTTTCATGCGGTGAAACGGCATTTCATGAGCTATCGAATATTTAAGCTCAGGATTGGCAAATTCCGGCTGGGAAGTGATAAAGTCAACCACTTTTTTAATGCCTTGCGCTGATCCTGCAACAGTGCCGTTAATCCCTTCGGCAGCCAGCAGCAAAGTGCCTTTTATGCCACTTTCTTTACAGAGAGCAAGCAAAGGCGCACGTAATCCGGCAAAGCGGACAAAACGAGAAAAACAATAAAGTGCAGCAACGGTATAACTTTGTTTCATAATGATCGAATATCGCTTACTGGTATGAAATTCAAGTAAGATTACGCAAAAAACCTTGGAAGATACACCTGATATACTTATAAATAAACAGAAACAGTATCCAAAAAAACAGGAAACCAGAATTATGAGCCAGAAGAAAGCACATCTGTTACCCATCCTGGAAAGACAGCCGGTTATTCCCGTTCTGCTGGTTGAGCAGTTGAGCGATGCCATACCTTTGGCCCGGGCGCTTGTCCGCGGCGGCCTCAAGGTTATGGAAGTAACCCTGCGGACATCTGTCGCGCTGGAATGTATCAAGACGATTGCCGATACAGTGTCCGAAGCGATTATCGGTGCCGGAACGGTTCTGGATACTGCACAATTTGAAGCAGCCGAAAAAGCCGGTGCACAATTTATTGTCAGTCCCGGCCTGACAGGGCAATTGATTGATAAAGCAGAGGCCAGCAAGATTCCGCTTCTGCCTGGCGCCACAACGCCAAGTGAAATTATGGCAGCCCATGAAAAAGGATACGATATTCTTAAGTTCTTCCCGGCAGAGCAGGCAGGCGGAACAGATTACCTGAAAGCCCTGGCTTCTCCTTTTGCAGATATAACATTCTGCCCGACAGGCGGGATCAATTCATCAACAGCAGCCCAATGGCTGGCGCTTGCCAATGTCATCTGCGTTGGCGGATCATGGCTTGCTCCCAAAAAGCTTACACAAGCAGAACACTGGGATGCCATCACTGCGCTTGCAATAGAAGCGGCACAGCTTCAAAACAATTGAAATGCAAGACAGCACTTTCCCGGGGGTTCAAGGCCGGTTTATCTGTATCTGTTGACGAAAATCATTTGTTCCCTGCCTTTCGTACACAGCTTTCAAGCGAATATTCGATGACCCTTTATAGAAACCGATATATTCCATCCTACAGGTGCCATACGGCAGCGAGTCCCAGTTTTTTTACATGTTTCATATCCGGGTTATTTTTGCATGCATTCGCACCCGCATAGCCTTTTTCAGTAACAGTAACTCCATTAATATCAAGCTCGCCGCTGCGCTGATGATAAACAATATCCGCCATTTTATCCCCGCAAAAGAACTACAGGCAATCGGCAGCATCCTGATCAGATTTGCGTTAACCACGCCTGACCAGCATATATTTCCTGTTTTATACAGAACCGAACAGGTGTGATATCGAAGGCAAAAAATCAACCCTGGAAATGCTCCCGTTCCCGAAAATCAGTTTCCACTTTCGGGAAGTTGCTCTTTTCTGTTTTTATATCTTTCATAAGCGTCCTTGAGGTACCTTTCGCAATCCTCTGCGACCGGTTTCATAAGATCATCGGTAATTGTTTCTAAAGCTCCCAAGGTATTTTTCATATAGGCTTCGATAAATTCAGGCCCTGGCCCTTTGCCGTCAGGAGGGTAGATGAAAGGCATGGAACAGGCAGCAACAGTGGCGACGCGAACCTCTCCAAGAAGCCCCAGGACTCCTACGGGATTTTTGGGCAAAGCCTTTGCCCATGCAATATCCAGTGACTGAAGAGGGATACTTATGCTGAAAGCCACGCCTATCGACAGGCAGGCTGATGTTAAAATCCAGTCATTATCCCCCGCAGCGACCTTTGCCAGCACTTCCTTCCACTGTTTCCCATCACCATCGGCAAGGACGTCGACAACAACAAACGGGCCTTCTCTTTTACAGTCTTCCCACATTTTTTCCGCAGTGGTCACGGTTATCTCCTCCGCCCGTGCGCCGGTTACAGAACCGGCATCAAACATCAGGCAGAACAGGCACAGACTGAACAGCAGCACTTTTATCTTTCCGCTTCCCGTACGCATTCTATCTGACCTCCAGACGGTCATTGCCAATCCTGATCTGTTGCAGCAAGCGCTCGCGAATTTTCGGTTCCAGAATAATGCAACCACTGGATGCAGTGCCCGGATTCTTTAAGGAATCACCATGGATAAGAAAACCGCTTCTGCCGTACATCTCATTTCCGGGGGCAGGATGTAAACGAATAGTATCCGGCCCTTTATAGAAACCGATATATTCCATCGTATAAGTACCGCGCGGCAAAGGGCCGCAGTTTCTCACATGTTCCATTGCAGGATTGTTCCTGCATGCCACAGCACCCGCATAGCCCCTCCT
>Ga0153940_1000095_pt1 | contig 56942 bp, 53 predicted proteins | sample TSNJ024MetaG_FD_104736 | JGI IMG/M metagenome (GOLD analysis project Ga0153940, IMG submission 104736) | Attine ant fungus gardens microbial communities from New Jersey, USA - TSNJ024 MetaG | ecosystem: Host-associated > Fungi > Mycelium > Unclassified | place: USA: New Jersey, Brendan T. Byrne... | reverse complement strand
CAGTATGGGATTATTAAGGTACGTCTTTTTCTGCTTTTCAGTGCTCTAACAAAGAAAAAACAGGAGCGGATGCACTTTATATCAGTTTATTTATTTTTTGTTTCCATTTTGCGGAAACTCAAGCCCAATATCTTAAGTTTCCGGTTGAAAACACGGAAAATTAAGATATTGGGTGCTGAATAATTTGTAAAATGTGGTAAACGTGGTATAATGTAATTGCTGGGTACCTTCCTTGCCGGTCTGACGGCGGTAGTTGCAAGCTATTTCTTCCCGATGACCCTGAAGCTTAGCCGCATCGGGGCATGTAAAAGATATGGTACAGAGCTTTGCCGATGCCTTTTCTACAATCATACGGTGGATTATCAATCTGGCGCCCTTTGGTATTGCAGGACTGATGTTCGGTACCGTATCGGAAGTTGGAATTGAAGCGCTTCAGGATTACGGCAATAATCAAATAGTTTGAAAATATGCTATTGAGCGGATATGCGGACTATGGTGAATTTTGTCATAGAATGATAGAATTAAATTAGGAAATAATAAGGATAAGTGGTTATTATGCCTGCTAAATAGCAATGAGCTTTGGGAAGGAGCATGTAAGGTGGATAAGAAGTTATCCGAGATGAGTTTAGAAGAACTTTGGCAATTATTCCCCATATATTTAACGGAGCATAAACCAGGCTGGAGTAAAGACTATGACTCTGAGATAAAAGTTTTAAAGGAATTATTGCCTGCATATGACGTAAAACGTTTCAGCCATATTGGAAGTACGGCTATAGAGGGAATATGGGCCAAGCCCATTATTGATATCCTGGTGGAACTAGTGCCGGACTGTGGTATGCAGCATAAAAAAGATATGCTAACCACAAATGGATATATATGTATGTCTGAAGTATCCGGTCGTATGTCTTTTAATAAAGGCTATACAGAAAATGGATTTGCTGAAAAAGTTTTTCATTTACATTTAAGAAATGCTGGTGATAATGATGAATTGTATTTTCGGGATTATTTGAATGAATATCCTGTGATTGCAAAGCAATACGAAAAATTAAAACTAGAATTATGGAAACAATATGAACATAATCGTGATGAATATACGGAGAAGAAAACTGATTTTATAACAGCTATCACTAAAAAGGCAAAGGAAGAATTTAGAGCTAAATACAGTTGATTTTAAAATGTAATGTGGTTGAATTAGAGGGCAGATATGAAAATAAACAAAAACAATCAAGTAAAACTAACATTCGTATTATTTATAGTGTATTTTGTACTTTTAATCTGGATTATTGTATTTAAAATGCAATTTTCTTTAAATGATTTACCAAATTTCCGAGGATTGAATTTAATACCTTTTGCTGGTTCTATTATTAAAAATAATCAATTGGATTACAGTGAGATAATTCAGAATGTGATAGTATTTATACCCTTTGGATTATATTTGAGCATGATAAAGCCTGACTGGCCGTTTTGGAAAAAAAGCATCTCAATAGCAGGTGTCAGCCTAACATTTGAACTAATGCAATTCCTACTTGCAATTGGAGGAGCTGATATAACAGATTTAATTGGCAATACACTTGGAGGTGTTGTAGGAATAGGATCTTACATTGTGTTTTCTAGGATATTAAAAGAGAAAACAATCAAAATTCTCAATATATTAGCCTTGACCGGAACAATATGCATTGTATTATTATTAGGACTACTAATATACTATCGTCTTACGGGAGTTATCACTTATAAATTACGCTGACTTTTGTAAGTATCCATTTTGACTGATTAGGGAGATATTCATTAAATTGAAAACAAACAAGAATTGAAAAATGTATTAAATGGCAAAATTATTCTATTAACCGGTGCCGGAGGCGGCATAGGTTTTGAAGCCGCTAAGGCTTTTGCGTATATGGGTGCGAAGATTATTATTGCGGAAATATCAAAAGAAAAAGGCAAATTTGCTGAAAATGCCATTAACGCAATGTATGATATACCACCTGTAAAATTTTACGATATTGATTTAACTGATGAAAAGCAAATGAATAGTATGGTCGAGTATATAATAAAAACATATGGATGTCCCGATGTTATTTTTAATAATGCAACGATCGCTAAAATGGGTGCAATTGATGAAGTTGACAGCTCGTTTTGGGATAAAAGTTATGCTGTAAATCTAAAAGCCCCCTTATTACTTACACAAAAATTCTTATCTCTGATGAAGCAACGCGACAGTGGTACAATAATTTTCGTTTCATCTTCGGGCGCTTCGCCATATATGGGAGCATACGAGGTTTTCAAAACGGCGCAGGTAGAGCTTTGCAATACATTGGCAATGGAGCTTGAAAACAGAAATATATTCACATTCACCATCGGTCCTGGTTTAGTAAAAACTGAAACCGCAATGGGAAGTATAGAAATAGTGGCTGAAAGCATGGGAATGAGTACCGCTGATTTTTATGCAATGAATAGTCAGCATATTTTAGATGTGGAGAGTGCTGGAGTGGGATTTGCTTTATCGGTACTAAACGCAAAAATCTATCACGGTCAGGAGGTTGGCTCCATACAAGTATTAATGGATTACAAGCTATTAGAAAATGATGATATTCTCCCTAAAAGACAAAATATCAATTTATATTAGATGATTCATCTATCCAAATAATCCAAAAACATACTGCTAAAATACTTGAAACATTTGAAGAACAGTACAATGGCTGGCGAAGTATGAATGTTTTTGAACGGCAATGGGTTTTGCGGGATTTTAAAAAAGTAATGTCTTTATCTGCCGAACAGGCCTTAGATAAACTGAAGTCAATAAATAAAAATATGCAGTCCGGTAATTTAGCGGTTGTATCGACTGAAAAAGCATTTTTTATTAAGCTGACTGAATATTGGAAACGCCAACTAAAACTTTTGCAAGGTTATGAAAAAAATAAAGATAAGCTTAATGAGAATACACAAATAATAAATGGCTGGATCATGGATATAAATCATGTCCTAATTCAAACAGGAGTGGTTGAAAATCTTTAATACATGTATTCTCAATCTGTGTTATAATAATCTCAAAAACTAAAGGAGATTACTATTATATGGCTAAAGAACGTTTTGCAGTTGAAAAAGCAAGTGCATCATCAGGTACATCTAAAATTATTGTCGACACTCAAACCGGTGTTAACTATTTGTTTCATAGAGACAATGCTTCTGGCGGCACTGGTTTAGTTATGTTAGCAGATGCCGAGGGCAAACCAATTATTACGCCTGTAGAAGATTGATACATTGCACGGCTTCGGTCGTGCTTTTCTTCTCTATTATAAATCAAGGTTGGATATTAAATACAACGAAAGTTATTTAGAGGTGTGGCAATGAAAGATCTGTATGAGAAATTCGCATATGACTATGATGAATTTGGCGCAATTGAAGGATATCTCGGAAGTGAAAGAGCTTTCTTTGAAAAATTATTTGTAAAGTATGATGTAAAAACCATTTTGGATTGTGCTTGCGGGACTGGACAACATTTGTATATGCTTTCAGAGATGGGATTTGACGTTAGTGGCTCGGATTATTCTGAATCCATGCTTGAGGTTGCAGATAAAAACTTGAAGACATACGGAAAAGCAATTCCTTTATGCCATTGTGATTTTCGATATTTAGAGCAGAAATATACACAAGTTTTTGATGCAATTGTATGTCTTACTACTGCGCTTCCGCATCTTCATACGGATGAAGACTTAATAACAGCTCTTAAATCAATGAAAAATAGATTAAATGAAAATGGATTGCTAGTGTTAACACAAGGAACTACTCATTATACATTATCTTTGCCCCCTATTGAAGTTGTTATAAATCGAGCAGACTTTTCACGCGTATTTGTAAAAGAACATGACAATCAATTTCAAACGATTCATGTTTTGGATTTATTTCATTCAGACGATCGCAATGAAATCAATCAATATGATGTTATTTATAAAATTATTCTTGATGATGATTATAGAGCATTGCTTTCAAAGGCAGGCTTTAAAAACATACAAATTTATGGTGACTATGACACAAGTGATTATAATGAAAAAAGCCGGCGGTTAATTGTGGTAGCTCAATGAACAAAGTAAGATTACCAATCGGGAGAAAGATTATGAAACAAATATATCTTATTGGCGGCCCTATGGGTGTTGGGAAAACTACAATTTGTCAGATAATGAAATCAAAATTGGAAAGCAGTGTATATCTTGACGGTGATTGGTGTTGGAATACGAATCCGTTTATTGTGAATGAAGAAACAAAGAAAATGGTTTTTGATAACATCACTCATGTCCTGAATAATTATCTTGAATGTTCTGTATTTGAAAATGTTATATTTTCATGGGTAATGCATGAACAGTCGATTATAAACGAAATTTTAGCGAGACTCAATATTAACGGACATAAGGTTCATAACATATCACTAATATGTGATTCGATGATATTAGTAAAAAGACTTGAAAAAGATATAAATGCCGGTCTACGTAAATTTGATGTGATCGAGGGAAGTTTACAACGACTTAAAATGTATCAATGCTTAGATACTATAAAAATTGATACAACAAATCGTAGCCCGAATGAGATTGTGAAATATTTGATTGAAAAGTGCTAAGACAGAGTATTGAATTACGGAGGTACCATATGGAATTCGGATGTTTATTTGCAGTGGCGGATATTCAGGCTGCACGAAAATTTTATGAAGAACTGTTTGATCTTAAAGTTAGAGATGATTTTGGGCGAAACATTGCTTTTGAATGTGGATTGGGACTTCAACAGGATTTTGATTGGCTTGTTGGAATACCAAAGGATATGATGAAGAATAAAGAGAATAATTGTGAAATATTTTTTGAAATGCAGGATTTTGATGGTTTTGTAAAGAAATTAGATGAAAGAAAAGATATTGTTTTGCTCCATGATGTTTTGGAGCAACCGTGGGGACAGCGGGGAATACGCTTTTACGACTTGGATAATCATTTGATCGAGGTTGGAGAAAGTATGAAAGCCGTTGTTGAAAGGTTCCAGGCAAATGGTATGTCAATTGAACATGTTGCAGAAAAAATGGATGTAACAAAGGCAGATGTATACAGAATGCTTGAGAAATAACCTTAGCCTTGCAGGGCATTACGGGAAATTGTGAAAGAAATGATACATAGCGGAGGGGTTAAGATGAGTCATATAATCAGACAATGGCGGATTGAGGATGCGGCTGATTTGGCAAAGGCACTAAATAATAAGAAGATCCAAGATAATTTAAGGGATGGATTACCTTATCCATATACTATTGAAGATGCCGAAGAGTTTATTAAGGCAATGTTGGCGGCAGATAAAGAGAATATTTATCCGTTTGCGATAGTGAGTGATAACACTGTGGTTGGCAGTATTGGTGTATTTCGATGCGGCAACATACATTATCGAACAGCAGAAATGGGGTATTATATTGCAGAGTCCCATTGGGGCAGAGGTATAGCTACAGAAACAGTAAAGCAAACCAGTAATTATATTTTTGAAAATACAGATATTATTAGGATTTTTGCAGAGCCCTTTTCGACGAATGCCGCTTCGTGTAGAATACTTGAAAAGGCCGGATTTCAGTTTGAAGGAACATTGCGCAAGAATGCTATAAAAAACGGACAAGTAGTCGATATGAACATGTACGCTTTAGTCAAGGCAGACAATCAGGAAGAGACTCATGCCTAAAAGGTTTTCATAATAAGCTTACGGTGTTAAATTAGCTCTAGTTTGAACTGACCTCCAAAAGTTAGACCTAAAAAATCTAGCGATTGGAGGTCAGTTCACTTAAGTATTCAGGTCATTTATTACACAATATAAAACATATCCTGTAACAGAATCCAATTAGCCCGAAAGAATCTCATGATTTGCCAATACCCCGCTCCGCGCAGGCTATATTCCTTTATTAGTTCAAACTTCGCTTTTAAACTGCGGACATCTTCAAACCATACTTCATGTTCAATGCCATCTTTCCAATATCGAAAGAAAGGGCTCTGTGCAAGTGTATCAAATTGAATATCAGCCCCGTTGGCTATTGCAATCTGTACAGCTTCCACATTTCCTATTGTTGTTGCCCGTGTAACCCCTTGTATAAACGGAAGAGGCCAGTCATATCCATAATTTGGTATACCTAAATTGATTTTTTCTCTTGGTATTTGTGTAATGGCATAATCCACTACTTTGCGCACCATATTAATAGGGGCTACGGCCATTGGCGGACCATATGTGTACCCCCACTCATATGTCATTAACAGCACATGATTCGCTGCCGCTCCAAGACCTGCAAAATCTTTTCCTTCAAAGAGAATCCCTCCCTGCTCACTTGAAGTTTTTGGCGCTAAAGCTACCGACACTTCATAACCAAGAGCATTTACACGATTGGTTACATTTCTTACAAATTCAGTAAAAGCATCCCTGTCTTTTGCTAAAATATATTCAAAATCAATATCAACGCCTTTAAAACCCTTGGTCATTATCGTCTGCTCCAGTTGATTAATCAAATTCTGCTGTGCCTGCAGATCATTAACAATTACACTGATCAGGTAATTATTAAAGGTTCCCTCCGGTCCAAAAGGTGTTAGCGTAAGAATTGGTAATACATTATATTCTTCTGCCGCTTCTATCATCCATGTATCATCCAAAGGCGGCATAACTAAATCCCCATCGGTAGTGAACCCATACGAGAAAATAGATAATTCCGTAAGGAAAGGCAGCGTTTCTCTTAATACCCATGGACTAATGAATGGATAAGCATATCCATTCACTTTAACAGTTTCCCTTTCTAATTCATCTCTGTCATCATGAATCAGCAGAGCCTGCCCTATCACCATATAATAAGGATATACTAATTGATTCACATAAATGATAGAGTCCGATGAAACATCATATCTGTCAGCAATATTATTTACCGTGTCTCCGGACTGTACAACATGTATTTGCATAAATTTTCCCCATTCATTTATTTGTTAATATAGTTATATATATGACAGCTATTGGAAAATATATTAAGAATTCTTAATGACTTATTTACCTTCAAAACCGTGTGTTCATTGTCAATTGAGGGTAGATATGCTAAAATAAAAATAGTATATTGCTGGGCAGAGTACAAAAGAATGAGGGAGGAAACGGAGTTTGATAAGAGTAAAAAATTATGTCAGAGCGGCAAGCCTTGAAGAAGCTTATCAACTGAATCAGAAGAGGACTAATGTGGTCCTGGGCGGAATGCTCTGGCTGAAAATGGGAAAACGCAGTGTTCAGACGGTAATTGATCTTTCCGGTCTGGGGCTTGATCAGATCGAGGAGGATGAAGAAAAGTTTATCATTGGTGCCATGTGCAGTTTGCGGGAGTTGGAGGTCAATCATTCGCTTAACAGCTGTTATGATGGTGTGATCAAAGAAAGCCTGCAGCATATTGTAGGGGTACAGTTTCGCAATTGTGCAACCATTGGCGGCAGTATATTCGGGCGGTTTGGGTTTTCCGATATCCTGACCTGTTTATTAACTCTGGATACTTATGTAGAATTATATCAGGGAGGGCTTGTTTCCCTTCATGATTTTATAAAACTGCCGCGGGATAATGATATTTTGGTCCGGATCATTATCCGGAAGGACAGGCGGTCAGCAGTATATCAGTCATTTCGGAGGACCAGAACCGATTTCCCGATCCTTGCAAGTGCGGCGTCATTTACAGAGGACAAGCTTTACCTGTCCTTTGGTGCACGGCCGATGAAAGCAGAGGTATTAGAGATAAACAGGAGTGATTTAGCAGATATTAACACGGAAGAAGACTTTAAAAACTTTGCCCGGGATACGGCAAAGAAATTTAAATACGGCAGCAATATGCGGGGGAGTGCAGAGTATCGGGAACATCTTGCAGCAGTAAGCATCTGCCGGGCACTGAAAGCATTAGAGGAGGTGTCTTATGGTAATTAAAATGTGGCTGAATGGAAAATTAATCGAGGATGTCATCGATGCGGATACATTGCTGTTGGATTTTGTCCGCAAGCATGGATGTTACAGTGTGAAGCGGGGATGTGAGACGGCTAACTGCGGTTTGTGTACCGTACTTCTGGATGAGAAACCGGTTCTATCCTGTTCAGTTTTGGCAGCCAGAGCAGCGGAACGGCGGGTGGAGACCCTGGAAGGGGTCAGAGAAGAAGCGGAGGAATTCGGCGGCTTTCTGGCCGATCAGGGAGCGGAACAGTGTGGTTTCTGCAGCCCTGGTTTTATCATAAATGTTCTTGCCATGAGCAAAGAATTAGAGGCCCCCTCTGAGGATGAGATTAAAGCATATCTGTCGGGGAATTTGTGCCGCTGTACCGGATATATGGGGCAGCTGAGAGCGATAAAAAGTTATCTGGATCAGAAAAAGGCGGTGGTCTCATGAATTCAGTAAATAGTGGAATCAGAAAAAAAGATGCGATGGCGCTGGTGACCGGGCAGCCGGTTTATACCGATGACATTGCTCCGCCGGAATGCCTGGTTGTAAAGGTGGTGCGAAGCCCTTATGCTCATGCGCTGATTGAAGAGATTGATCAGACAGCGGCGCTGAAAGTACCGGGCATTGTGTGCATATTAACCTATGAAGACGTTCCTGATCAGCGTTATACCACCGCCGGACAGGCCTATCCCGAATTCAGCCCTTATGACCGGCTGATATTGGATCAGAGAATGCGTTTTATCGGTGATGCGGCGGCAATCATAGCAGGTGAGAGTGAAAAGGCTGTTGACCGGGCAATGAAATTGCTGAAGATAGCATACCGGGTACTGGAGCCGATTCTAGATTTACGACAGGCTAAAGATTCGGATATTGTCATCCACCCGGAGGATGATTGGCGGGCGCTGGTAGAAGTGGGCGGTGATCCAAAACGGAATCTCGTAGCCAGCAGTATGGATGCTATGGGAGATGTGGATGCAGCCCTGGCAGCCTGTGATTTTACGGTGGAACGAACCTATCGCACGAAAGCCAATCAACAGGCGATGATGGAGACTTTCAGGACCTATACCTATCTGGATGCCTTTGGCCGGCTCAACGTGGTTTCTTCCACTCAGGTTCCTTTTCATGTACGGCGTATCCTTTCCAACGGACTGGACATTCCGAAGTCCAGGATCCGGGTGATCAAGCCCCGGATGGGCGGTGGTTTTGGCGCGAAACAGACGGCCGTTTCCGAACCGTATCCGGCGATAGTCACTCTGAAAACGGGAAGACCGGCGAAGATCGTATATACCAGGGAAGAGTCGCAGATTGCATCTTCTCCCCGCCATGAGATGGAGGTAAAGGTCCGGGTTGGTGCCGATAAGCAGGGTGTGATCAGAGCGATTGATATGCATGCCTTGTCCAATGCCGGAGCTTTTGGTGATCATGGACCGACTACCGTCGGGCTGACCGGACATAAGACCATTCCTTTATATGCCAGGGCTGAAGCATTCCGGTTTTCTTATGATGTGGTATATACCAATCATATGGCAGCCGGAGCGTACCGCGGCTATGGTGCGACCCAGGGGGTATTTGCGCTGGAATCGGCAGTAAATGAGCTGGCTGATCAACTGGGTATGGATCCGGCCGCTATCCGTGAGCTAAATATGCTCAGATCTGGTGATGTTATGCCGGCATATTACGGTGAAACCCTGAATAGCTGTGCGCTGGATAAATGTATGGCGACCGCTAAAAAGATGATGGACTGGGATGAGAAATTTCCGGCCAGAGATATGGGTAACGGTAAGGTCCGCGGTGTCGGTGTGGCAATGAATATGCAGGGATCAGGGATATCTCATGTGGATACGGCAGCCATCAGCATTAAAGTAAATGATGACGGCTTCTACAGCCTTATGACCGGAGCGGCCGATATGGGAACCGGATGCGATACGACGCTTGCCCAGATAGCGGCTGACTGCCTGGGATGCGATGTAGATAATATCATTGTGCACGGTGTAGATACCGATATCTCCCCTTATGATACCGGTTCTTATGCCTCCAGTACCGCCTATGTCACCGGAATGGCGGTCGTTAAGACCTGTGAGAGTCTGATTGAACGGATTCGGAAAGAAGGGGCCGGAGCATTGGATTGCGGGTATGAGGAAACAGAATTTGACGGCAGCCGGGTGAGCTGTTTAAAGGAGCAGAAGAGCATTACCTTAAAAAATCTTGCTAATCAGGCGATGTGCGGCAATGAAACGGCTCTTTTTGCGACCGAATCACATTACTCGCCGATTTCTCCGCCGCCATTTATGGTTGGAATGGCAGAAGTGGAGGTAGATATGGAAACCGGTCAGATTGAATTGATCGATTATGTCGGTGTGGTTGACTGCGGCACCCCGATCAATCCCAATTTATGCAAGGTTCAGGCAGAAGGCGGATTGGCTCAGGGAATCGGTATGGCGCTTTATGAGGATATTGTGTATAGCGAAAAAGGCAAGAATTACAGTAACTCGTTTATGCAGTATAAAATTCCCACCAGACTGGACGTGGGAAATATCCGGGTGGAATTAGAAAGCAGCTATGAAGAAAGCGGTCCGTTCGGGGCAAAATCGATTGGTGAAGTGGTGATCAGTACGCCGCCGCCGGCCATTGCGGCAGCGATTTATAATGCAACTCAGGTACGGATCAGAGAACTGCCGATTACAGGTGAGAAAGTATTTCTGGGAATGAAAGAGAATGAATAGAAATGGGGATGCTGTGTCCACTTTGGTGGGCAGCATCCCCTTGTTTCAGATAAATATTTTATTCATTTTCTGCGGTCTGGACTGCTTTCTTTTGCTCTGCTTTAGGAAGGAGCTGATTGAGCAAGATCGCTGCAATTGTAGCAACAACCGTAGGAGATTTAGCAAATACGGTAGTCACCCAGTCAGGAAACTGCACGAAACAATCGGCTACTTGCGTGACGCCCATGCCCAAGGCTACTGATAGACCGATAATGGAAGTATTCCGGTAATTCAACGTTTCTTCACTTTCGACGATTAATTTGATACCGGTCATTGCTATCGAAGCGAACACCGAAACAGTGGCACCACCCAGTACACAAGAGGGAATGGTGGTCAGTATTGCTGAGAATTTAGGAACCAGACCAGCGATCAGAATAATAACACCGGCCAGGCCGAAAACGCCCCGGTTGATTACTTTAGTGGTAGCTACGATACCGACGTTCTGACTATATGTAGCGGACGGCAGTCCGCCGAAGAGGGCGGAGACCATATTGGATAATCCATATCCGACCACGCCGTTCTGCAGTTCTCTTCCAGTTGGCTGACGATCCATACCGCCGCTTGTTGTAGCTGAGAAATCGCCGATTGCCTGAACCGAGTTGATAGCAAACAACAGTCCCAGGGCAACGCAAGAAGATATATCAAAACGGATTCCAAAGTACATAAACTTCGGCAACTGGAATAAACCGGCTGAAGCAACGCTGGAAAAGTCCACCATACCCATTGCCAGAGCGATCACATAACCGACTAAAACGCCGACAAGGATAGAAGATAATTTCAAAAACCCTTTGGCGAAATGGTTCAAACCGGTTACCACTGCCAACGTGATCAGAGCAATGAGCCAGTTTTGCCACGAGCCAAAATCGGGATTACCGGAACCGCCGGCCATATAGCGAACCGCCGTCGGATATAGTGAGAGACCGATCGTAAATACGACCGTCCCTGCAATCAGCGGAGGAAAGAATTTCTGAATCTTTTTCATAAATAAACCAACGATGACCGCAACCAATCCACCGACTATCATGGAACCTAAAATTGTAGCGACATCATTAGACTCAGCGATGGCCTGCATACTTGGCAGGTAGGCAAAACTGATCCCCATGATCATGGGCAGACCAGAACCTAACTGGAAGCCGTTTTTCTTTCCGATCGGAAAGAGCTGCAGGAAGGTTGTTAAGGCCGACATGGTCAATCCGGCCTGGATTAAGATGATTTTGGCAGCCGGAGACAAGTCTGCTACCTGGGCAATAATGAGTGATGGGGTTACACAGCCGACGATCATCGCTACCACATGCTGGATTGCCAGTGGCAGAGATTCGCTGAATTTAGGCCGGCCGTTCAGATCAAATACGGAAGCATATTGTTTTTCTTTGTTCATAAGTTCTCCTTTCCGGGGTTACTCACAGATATGAGTACCAGTAGTGCCGTTGATACCATCTCTTGCTTTCTCCAGGAGCGTAATGATTGCTTCACGCCCACTTTTAGATTTTACGAATTTCACAGCGGCTTCTACCTTAGGAAGCATAGATCCCGGGGCAAATTGCCCTTCTTTGAGATATTGTTCAGCCTCTTTCACATTCATTGTGCTTAACCACTGCTGATCAGGCTTGCCGAAATTAACAGCTACTTTTTCCACTGCGGTTAAGATGATTAGGCAGTCGGCGTCCAGTTCTTCGGCCAGCAGACAGGCTGCAAAATCTTTGTCGATAACTGCGCTGGCACCTTTTAGATGCTTATTCTCTAATGTAACCGGGATACCGCCGCCGCCGCAGGCGATGACCAGCTGGCCGTCGTCCACGAGTGAGCGGATTGCCCGTAATTCGATGATCTCCATTGGCTTCGGTGAAGCGACGACCCGGCGGTAGCCGCGGCCGGAGTCTTCTTTCACTGCATAGCCATATTTTTCAGCCGCGGTATCAGCCTCTTCTCTGGTCATAAAATGGCCGATCGGCTTGGTCGGATCTAAGAAGGCCGGTTCATCACTGTTCACCCGCATTTGCGTGATCATGGTGGTCACCGGGATTTCTTCAATGCCCCGGATCAGTAATTCTTCCCGTAATGCATTTTGCAGGTCATAGCCGATGTAAGCCTGACTCATGGCAACGCATACCGAGAGAGGAGTGTTGGGCTGATCGGGGTTTTCGCGGGAGAGAGCACTCATGGCGTTGTTGATCATACCTACCTGGGGGCCGTTTCCGTGTACAACGATTACCTGACAGTCTTCCTGAATCAGATCTACGATTGCTTTGGCAGTAGTCTTAACTGCTTCCATTTGTTCCGGAAGATTGTTTCCCAGGGCGTTGCCGCCCAGGGCGATGACAATTTTTTTCTTTTTGGCCATGTTATACCTCCGTTTTTTATTTAAAGATTCTGGATATATCTTTTTCTTCTAATTTTTTAAGAATTTCCTGAGGATTTTCAAATTTCGCCAGGAAGATCATCGCAGCGATGATATATGGCTTATAGCTTGCTTCTTTATAAAGCGGATTACGGTAGCGGTCGAATACAGAAGCTTCTACTTCGCCTTCATCACAGCTCACGCCGGTGATATCGGCAGGGAGACAGTGCATGTATAATGCCTTGCCGTCTTTGGTCGTCTTCATCAATTCTTCAGTGCAGGTCCAGTCTTTGTGCTCAGCGTTTTGTGCCAGCAATTCTTTTTCCAGATCAGCGATACCCTGAGAATCACCTTTGGCATAGAAATCAGTACGTTTTTCCATCGCTGCGAAAGGAGCCCAGCTCTTCGGATAAACGATGTCGGCATCTTTGAAAGCTTCGGCCATATCATTTGTTTTCTTGAAAGAGCCGCCGGTTTTTTCGGCGTTTTGCGCTGCTGTTTTTTCTACATCTTCAAATATTTCATACCCTTCCGGATGGGCTAAAACGACATCCATGCCAAAGCGGCTCATTAATCCGATGATACCCTGCGGAACCGAAAGCGGTTTGCCGTAAGAAGGGGAGTAAGCCCAGGTCATAGCCAGCTTCTTGCCTTTTAAGTTTTCCACACCGCCGAATTCGTGGATGATATGAAGCATATCAGCCATTGCCTGGGTCGGATGGTCAATATCGCACTGGAGGTTTACCAGAGTTGGTTTTTGCTCCAGAATACCATCGTTATTCCCGTCTTTTACAGCATCAACAACTTCATGCATGTAAGCATTACCTTTGCCGATATACATATCATCACGGATACCGATCACATCGGCCATAAAGGAAATCATATTAGCTGTTTCACGAACCGTTTCACCATGGGCGATCTGTGATTTGCCCTCATCCAGATCCTGAACTTCAAGCCCCAGCAGATTACATGCCGAAGCAAAAGAAAAACGGGTACGGGTAGAGTTATCGCGGAACAGTGAAATGCCGAGACCGCTTTCGAATACTTTGGTTGAGATGTTATTCTCACGCATATAGCGCAGGGCATCTGCGACCAGGAAAACGGCTTCGATTTCATCATCTGATTTTTCCCAGGTCAGGAAAAAATCATTGTTATACATTTCTTTGAAATTCAATGCATTAAGCTTATCAATATAGGTTTGTAGTGTTTTCATTTAATCCTCCATCAGCTATTTTTTGATTTATTTAAGAAAAGACAAAAGGGGAAGGAGTCTTTCTTAACCGGTTATATACTATTTCTTAAAATATAAAGCTGGAACACAGGCATATACAGCAGCACATTGTACGAGGTCTGCTTTCCAGGTCTTTTCGTTAGGCGCATGGGCTTCTTCTTCTTTCCCTGGTCCAAGGCCGATACAGGGGATACCTTCACGTCCCATGATGGAAACACCATTGGTGGAGAAGGTCCATTTATCAACGATTGGATCTCCGTATGTACCATCAAAGGCCTCTGCCACCGCCTGGCAGGCAGGATGATCTTCAGGAATGACCCAGGTCGGGAAGTAGCATTCGGTCTCATAAACCAATCCGGTGTAGGAAGGGCGGTCATAGTTGTACATGCTCACCCTTGCGTCGTATTTTTTAACTGCCGGCAGGGCGCGGATCTCATCCAGACAACTCTCCCAGGTCTCACCCGCGGTCATCCGGCGGTCAAGGGAAACAAAGCAGCCGTCAGCTACCGCACAGCGGCTTGGAGAGGTAAAGAAAATCTCGGAAGTAGTAATAGTGCCGCGGCTTAAGAAGTTAGCTTCTTGATACTGCGGATTATATTTTTCTTCCAGCATCTTCACCAGACCCTTGATCTCGGTTTCGTCGGCAGCATCATTTTCATTCAGGTCACGAATATTCAGCAGGATTTCAGCCATCTTATAGATCGCATTTTCGCCTCGCTCCGGTGCGGAACCATGGCACGAAACACCATCGACCTCAACCCGGATTTCCATCCGGCCGCGGTGTCCGCGGTAGATTTTGTTGTTGGTCGGTTCGGTGATCACGACGAATTCAGGACGAACCTTGTCTTCGTTGATGATGTACTGCCAGCAGAGACCGTCGCAGTCTTCTTCCTGAACAGTTCCGGTTACCATGATCTTGCAGTCTTCCGGAATAAGGTTCATATCCTTCATGACTCTTGCTCCGTATACCGCGGAAACAAGACCGCCGCACTGGTCGGACACGCCGCGGCCGCCGATTTCGGTGTCGTTTTCATAACCTTCATACGGATCAAAATCCCAGTTTGCAATATTACCGATACCAACAGTATCAATATGCGCATCATAAGCAATGATCCGGCTGCCGGTGCCCATATAGCCGATCACGTTTCCCTGCGGGTCGATCTGGACTTCGTCAAAGTTCAGTTTTTTCATTTCTGCCGCAATCGTGTTGATGTGAGCCTTTTCATCACAGCTTTCACCCGGGTTGCGGACGATTGCTCTTAAGAAAGCGGTCATATCCTTTTGGTAATTTTCAGCAGCAGATCTAATTTCTTTAAAATTCATTTCCATTCCTCCTAAATTTTTACAGTGAATTTGCTCCATCCCATACGATTGATTGATAACGTCCGGGATCTGTATCGCCTTCGGTTGAGAAGAGCAGTACGCTGGAGTTCTCGTCTAATTCCAGCTGGATGCGTAAATCTTTATATGTATCATCGGTCATAATCGTATACAGGAGTCCCATTGTCACCGCGCCGGATTCACCGGCAGTAACCGGTGCATCACCTCTAAGCGGTGCCGCCAGAACCCTCATTCCCTTTGCTGTTACCCAGTCCGGGCAGGCTGCAAACATATGGGAATGATTTCTTAATATATCCCACGATATGGTACTGGGTTCTCCGCAGGCCAGTCCGTTCATCAGGGTCAGCATATTACCGCCGACAGTGCGGGGTTCTCCGTCTCCGGCCATAGCGCCGTCATACAGACAGGAAGCAACATCAGCTTCAACGATAATCACTTTGGGCTCATGATCCGGATAACGGTTAGCAAAATAACCCTGCACAGCTCCGGCCAGAGAACCGACACCGGCTTGAACAAATATATGGGTAGGACGTTCGCAGCCATAATCGGCCAGCTGCTGGTCGGCTTCATAGGCCATCGTTCCGTAACCCTGCATGATCCAGGTGGGGATTTCTTCATAACCCTCCCAGGCAGTATCCTGTATGATGACGCCGCTTTCCGCAGCATCGGCTTCGGCAGCAGCTTTCCTGACGCAATCGTCATAATTTAAGTCTTCGATAGTAGCTTTGGCATTTTCACGAAGGACGTGATTCAGACGGGTCTGGGTCGTTCCGATGGGCATGTATACGACACATTTCTGTCTTAGCTTATTAGCGGCCCAGGCAATGCCGCGGCCATGATTGCCGTCGGTCGCCGTGAAAAAGGTGCCCTGGCCGAATTCTTCGCGTAAAGCATGGTCAGTAAGGACGTTATAAGGAAGTTCCGAGATGTCCTTTCCGAGTTTCCCGGCGATATACTTCGCGATTGCATAAGAGCCGCCCAGTACTTTGAAAGCATTTAAACCAAAACGATAGGATTCGTCTTTGACAAAAATCTGTTTAAGCCCGAGGTGTTCAGCCATTTTATTCAGCTGTACGAGAGGTGTCTTGTCGTATTGCGGGAAACTCTCGTGGAAATTCTTGACCTCTTTGGCATGTTCGATAGAAAGAAGAGCTAGATTTCGATCTTCAGTTTTTGGCAGCTTATTCGCTGTCCATTTTATTTGATTCACCATTAATCCTCCTTAAATAAAGTTATTGCGGCTCACCGGCAGGCTTATTTGCAGCATCCATATAGCTGTACAGTGTAAATTTGGAGATACCAAAGTATGAAGAAACTTTATCTCCTGATTTTGTGATCAGGAAAGCACCGGTATCATTTAAAAATTGTATTGCCGCGATTTTATCTTCTTTAGTCATTAACGCCACCGGTTTGCCTACCAGTTCAACCGACTGGGCGATCAGATCGTCCAGCAGATCATTGACATTATTGGTAATCCGCTTGGGTGACTTGGTCTTCTCCTCATCAGGGGTACTGATCAGGGACTCCAGGGAACTATTCATGGTGATGAGACCGGTGATATCATAATTCATCGAGAAGATGTATTGGATCTGGTCTTTTTCACCGCGGATATACATAGTACTCGACTTTAAAATCCGACCGCTATTTGTCTTAGTCAGATATGCCAGCTTATCCTGCAGTGATTCAGGATTTTTCTGCAGTGTTTCTATAACAATGGCTGACGGACCATCGCCGAGTTCACGGTTACTTACATGTCCATTGATAATGTAAGCAATGGAGTGTTCAAAATCTTTTTTAGTCAGATCGTGAATAACAATCTCACAATTGCTCCCAAATTGTGCTGCGAGACCATCGGCTAACTGCACCAGCAGGTCTAAAGTTTTCTTTGTGGTTATCATAGATTACAAAATCCTTTCGCGAAATACTATTGCCTCTCACAAAGGTTATTGGCCAATTACCCTTTCGAGACGATTTATAAGTAAATCTAAATTCATCATAGCATAAAAATAATTTTTTTCAATAGGAAATCTAAAAAAAATTTAGGCAACCTAAAAAAAAATAATAAAATTTCCGGCAAACACTTGATTTTTAAAACAGTTAAAGGTAGTATGTGTATAAAGATGGTGAATTTGTATAATAAATTCAAAGCAACAACCATTAAAGTATACAATTTGATTGTTTTTGCTGTTTCTTTGGGGAAGGAGATACTGCAAATTAAACAATAAATTATTTTCTAAAAATGAATGTAACTATAGTGAAAAAAACAGAAAAGACAGATTATCAAGCCTAATTAACTGAGAATGAAAGAGAGGGAAGCGAAATGTTAGTAGTTGGAAATGGAAGACTGATTACCAGGGATCAAGAGGTGAAATTCCTGGAAAACGGAGCGGTTGCTGCGGAAGGAAATACGATCATAAAGGTTGGTTTCACCGATGAACTGAAAAAAGCTTATCCGGAGGCGGAGTTTATCGACGCTAATGGCGGAGTGATCATGCCGGCGTTCATTAACACACATGAGCACATTTATAGTTCCTTTGCCAGGGGCTTAAGCATTAACGGATATGATCCAAAAGGCTTTCTGGATATTCTGGATGGGATGTGGTGGACACTGGACCGCCATCTGACTTTAGAGCAGACCCGGTTAAGTGCAATGGCAACTTACATAGATTCGATTAAGAATGGTGTTACGACGGTGTTTGATCATCATGCCAGTTTTGGCGCTATCACCGACTCACTGTTTAAAATTGAGGATGCAGCCAGAGAGACCGGTATCCGGACCTGTCTGTGCTATGAAGTTTCTGACCGCGATGGAAAAGCCAAAGCGAAAGAAGGAATTATGGCTAATGCCAGATTTATCAATCATGCATTAGCCGATGACAGCGATATGATCGCCGGAATGATGGGAATGCATGCACAATTCACCATTTCTGATGAGACTATGGCATTATGTGCGGAGAATAAACCGGAAGGAGTGGGTTATCATATCCACGTGGCAGAAGGGATTGAAGATTTACACCACTGTCTGAAGAATCACTCCAAGAGGATCATCGACCGGTTGATGGATTGGGGAATTCTGGGCGGGAAATCGATTGCAGCCCACTGTATATATGTTAATAAGCACGAGATAGAGCTGCTTAAGGAAACGGATACGATGGTTGTGCATAATCCTGAGTCAAATATGGGAAATGCCTGCGGATGTCCCCCGACTATGGAGATTTTTCATGAAGGCGTGCTGACCGGTCTGGGAACCGATGGGTATACCCACGATATGCTGGAAAGCTATAAGGTGGCAAATATTCTGCATAAACATCATCTGTGCGATCCGAATGCGGCATGGGGCGAAGTTCCGGAGATGCTGTTCTGTAATAATGCCAGGATCGCTAACCGGTACTTTAAAAAACCGCTGGGTGTATTAAAGGAAGGTGCGGCTGCTGATATTATCGTGACCGATTATAACCCGCTGACACCGATGTCGGCCGATAATGTAAATGGTCATATTCTGTTTGGCATGACCGGCCGCAGTGTGGTGACTACGATCGCTAACGGTAAGGTTCTGATGAAAGACCGTCAGCTGACGCAGATAGATGAAGAAAAAGTTATGGCGGACTGCCGTCAGGCGGCTTCTGATCTGGCCCAGTCGATCAACAGCCGATAATTTGTAAAATATGGAGGAAGAATAGATGAGTGATATTATGACCCCTATGCCCATATCCCAGTTGGTGGAGTGGGTGATGAGAGAGAAAAAGGAAAGCGGTACTGTTTTTGGTGTATACCGTCCTTATAAAGCGGATCCGCAGAATAACCGGGAAATCTTTGGCCGGAAACTGGAATCAGCGATTGGACCGGCAGCCGGGCCGCATACCCAGCTGGCCCAGAATATTGCAGCGGCATATTATGCAGGCAGCCGCTTCTTTGAACTTAAGACGGTGCAGATCATGGATGGTGCGGAATTATCCGCCTGTGTCAGTAAACCGTGTATCAAAGCTGACGATGAGGGCTACAATGTGGAATGGTCCACTGAACTTTATGTACCTCAGGCCATGGATGAATACATAAAAGCGTGGTTCATGCTGACAGTAATGGCCAAAGAATTCGGCCTGGGCAGTATGGATGGCTTTCAGTTCAACTTAAGTGTCGGTTATAATCTCGAAGGAATACAGTCAGAAAAGATCAATACCTTTATTGAAAGTATGAAAGAGGCAAAGGATACAGAAATTTTTAAAGAATGTAAGAAATATTTACTGGATCATATAGATATGTTCGACCATCTGACCAGTGAGGATGTGGAAAATATTTCTTCAGAAATCTGTAATTCGGCGACCATTTCAACCCTGCACGGATGTCCGCCCCAGGAAATCGAAAGAATTGCCAACTACCTGATCGATGAAAAGGGGATGCATACCTTTATTAAATGCAATCCGACCCTTTTAGGTTATGAATATGCCAGAAAGACTATGGATGCGATGGGATATGACTATATCGCCTTTACTGATTTTCATTTCCTGGATGACCTGCAGTATCAAGATGCCGTTCCGATGCTTGGGCGTCTGATGAAGAAAAGTGCTGAAAAAGGTCTGGAATTCGGAGTGAAGATCACCAATACATTTCCGGTGGATATTGAGCAGAACGAACTTCCTGGTGAAGAGATGTACATGTCCGGCCGTTCGCTCTATCCGTTGTCGATATCGGTGGTGCGCAAGCTAGCGGAAGATTTTGACGGAAAACTTAGGGTTTCTTATTCCGGCGGTGCTGATTATCACAATATCGACCGCATTATTGCAGCTGGAATCTGGCCGGTGACCGTGGCGACGACCATTTTAAAACCGGGCGGATATCAGCGGCTTGTCCAGATTGCAGAGAAAACCGAGAAGATCAATCTGAAATTTAACAGTGTGGATAAAAACCAGGCAGCTCAGCTGGTCGAAGATGCTATGACCGATCCTCATCACGTGAAAGCTGTGAAACCGCTGCCCCAGAGAAAGATTCAGGAATCGGTGCCGCTGGTGGATTGTTTTATGGCACCATGTAAAGCAGGATGTCCAATCCATCAGGATATTACAAAATATATCGAATTGGCCGAGGCGGAGAAATATGAAGAAGCATTGCAGGTAATCTTAGAAAAGAATCCGCTGCCCTTTATTACCGGAACCATCTGTCCGCATAATTGTATGAGCAGATGTACCAGAAACTTCTATGAAGAAGCGGTGCAGATCCGCGGGACGAAGTTGACGGCAGCGGTCAATGGATATGATGCGGTGATGAAACAGATGAAAGCACCGGAAATCACCAATGGCAAAGCAGCAGTTATCGGCGGCGGCCCATCTGGTCTGGCAGCGGCTTATTTCCTGGCCAGAGGTCATGTGAAAGTGACTATATTTGAAAAACGTGAAAGCCTGGGCGGAGTTGTCCGTCATATCATTCCGGATTTTAGAATCGCCGAAGCAGCGATTGAAAAAGATATAGAACTGGTTCGGTCTCTAGGTGTGGAGATAAAACTAAATACCGAGGTGAAAGATATTCAGGCATTAAAGGATGAAGGTTATGATTACGTCGTTCTGGCAGTTGGTGCCGGGGTACCCGGAACTTTAGCTTTAGAGTCAGGGGAGACCATGAATGCTCTGGCCTTCCTGGAGCAATTTAAAAAGCAAAAAGGTGATGTTGCAGTTGGCAAAAATGTTGTCGTGATCGGTGGTGGAAATACCGCTATGGATACGGCCAGAGCAGCGAAACGAACCAAAGGTGTGGAAAATGTATATCTGGTTTACCGCCGTACCAAACGCTATATGCCGGCTGATGAAGAAGAGCTTGTTATGGCGGTGGAAGATGGGGTCGAATTCAGGGAACTGCTGGCACCGAAACGGCTGGCTGACGGTAAACTGGAATGTGCAGTTATGGAGCTGGGTGACTATGATGAATCGGGCCGCCGCAGTGTGGTCATGACCGACCAGATGGTTTCGGTTCCTGCCGACACTGTGATCATCGCAGTAGGCGAGCAGGTGGACGAAGAGTTCCTGAAAGGAAATGATCTGGCAGTTACCGGCAGAGGTAAGGCGAAGGTTGATGAATCTACCCTGCAGAGCAGTGCCGGAGACGTATATGTTATAGGTGATGGTTTAGGCGGACCGGCGACGGTCGTAGAAGGCATCCGGGATGCCCAGAAAGCAGCGGCGGGGATCTTGAGACAGGAAGCGGTAAAAGACTTTGAAGCCCGGACGGAAACCGACGATTATTATGAAAAACGGGGAGTCCTCAAGGAGTTCGATCAGCGGGCGGAAGTGGACACCAGATGTCTCGGCTGTGCAAGTGTCTGTGAGAATTGCGCTGAAGTCTGTCCAAACAGAGCGAATATTGCGATCCGGGTACCGGGTCTCAGACAGCACCAGATCATCCATGTCGATGGGATGTGCAATGAGTGTGGAAACTGTCTGACCTTCTGCCCTTATGACAGTACTCCCTATCTGGATAAGTTTACCTTGTTTGCCAATGAAGATGATATGAATGCGAGCAAGAATGAAGGCTTTGTGGTGTTGGATGATAAAAATGCGCGCTGTAAAGTCCGTCTGAAAGATAGTATATATACCTGGGAAAGAGAGAAAGAATCAAAAGATCTGCCGGTTGAACTCGGTATGATGATGGAAACGGTCTGTGAAAAATATCGGTATCTTTGGCAATAAGGAGGCCCGGACATATGTATAAACTACTGGTAAATGGAAAAATCATTGAGGCTGCGGAAGATAAAAAATTGATGGCATTTTTGCGGGACGATTGTAAACTTAAATCGGTGAAGGACGGATGCAGCGAAGGGGCCTGCGGAACCTGTACAATCCTGGTCGACGGCAGGCCGGTTAAGGCTTGTGTCCAGAAGATATCCCGGTTTGAAGGGAAATTGATTCTGACGGCAGAAGGTTTATCAGAGCGGGAACAGAAAATCTATACTTATGCCTTTGGAGAAGCAGGAGCCGTGCAATGCGGCTTCTGTATCCCCGGGATGGTGATCTGTGCAAAAGCCCTGCTGGACGTGAATAAGGAACCGACCAGAGCGGAAATAGCGAAAGCTATTAAGAACAATTACTGCCGCTGTACCGGTTATAAGAAGATCATCGATGCGATATCTCTGGCCGGCAGACTGTTAAGTGAAGAAGCGGTACCGCAGGCAGAGGCAATCCATGGGATCGGTCAGGCAGCTCAGCGTATTGATGCCAGAGAGAAGGTTCTGGGATATGGTGAATATGTCGATGATATGGAAGTGGAGGGCCTGATCTACGGCAGTGCCGTCCGGGCCTCCTATCCGCGGGCAAGAGTGCTTTCCATCGACGGTTCGGAGGCGCTTAAGCTGGCCGGAGTTCATGCCGTGGTGACGGCGGAAGATATACCGGGCAGTATCAAAGTAGGGCATATCAAAAAGGATTGGGATACTTTAATACCGGTTGGGGGCATTACGCGTTATTTGGGGGATGCGGTATGTCTGGTTGCGGCAGATACGCCGGAGATCCTGGAGCAGGCAAAGCAATTGGTAAAGATTGAATATGAAGAATTGTCGGCGGTATTTAGTCCTGAGGAAGCGATGAAGCCCGATGCTCCGAAAGTCCATTCGGCGGGGAATATTCTGGCCCGGGAAATCATTAAGAGAGGGAATGCGGACGAAGCAATTAAGAAGTCAGCCCATGTAGTGACGAGAAATTATGAGACGCCGTTTACAGAGCATGCTTTTCTGGAACCGGAATGTGCTATTTCAATCGTCGACAGGGTGAAAGAAGAAGCGGTGATCTATTCGACCGATCAAAGTGCCTATTCCACCCAGCACGAATGCGCGGATATGCTGGGATATCCGCATGAAAAGGTGCACGTAATGAATAAGCTGGTGGGCGGAGGATTTGGCGGCAAAGAAGATATGTCGGTGCAGCATCACGCCCTGCTTCTGGCCTGGTATACAAAAAAGCCGGTAAAAGTGAAACTGACCCGGAAAGAAAGCCTTTTGATTCATCCCAAAAGACATCCGGCCAAGATGGAATTTACGACTGCCTGTGATGAAGAGGGTAATCTGACAGCGATGAAAGCAACCCTCATTACCGATACCGGTGCTTACGCTTCACTGGGCGGGCCGGTGCTGCAGCGGGCTTGTACCCATGCGGCCGGACCGTATAATTATCAGGATATATATATGGAAGGAACGGCAGTTTATACAAATAATCCGCCGGCCGGGGCATTTCGCGGATTCGGCGTGACTCAGACCTGTTTTGCGACCGAGTGTAATATCAATCTGCTGGCTGAGATGGTGGGGATATCCCCCTGGGAAATCCGTTATAAAAATGCCATCAGACCGGGACAGGTACTTCCCAATAGTCAGTTGGTCGGGCCGGAGACGGCTCTGGTTGAAACTTTAGAAGCAGTAAAAGATGTCTATGAGAACCATCCCCGTGCCGGCATCGCCTGTGCGATGAAGAATGCCGGTGTCGGAGTAGGACTTCCGGACTATGGTCGCTGCCGTATTACGGTGGAAGACGGGAAGATGCACATCCGTACCGGAGCGACCTGTATCGGTCAGGGACTGGGGACGGTTCTGATACAGATTTGCTGTGAGACGACCGGTTTACCGGCTGAACTTATTGTATATCATGCATCGGAGACCAATAACGCACCTGATTCCGGGGTTACTTCAGGATCACGGCAGACCCTGGTAACCGGTGAAGCTGCGCGAAGGGCATGCGGGAATCTGATGGAAGATATGAAAGGAAAAACACTTGCAGATTTGGATGGCCGGGAGTATTATGGGGAATATCTCGCTGCCACCGATGCGATGGGAAGTTCTAAGAAAAATCCGGTCTCTCATGTTGCTTACGGTTATGCCACTCAGGTCGTATTACTGGATGAAGAAGGCAAGGTGGAAAAGGTGGTTGCTGCCCATGATGTCGGCAAGGCGATCAATCCACTTTCGGTGGAAGGCCAGATTGAAGGCGGTGTGGTAATGTCTTTGGGCTATGCTCTGACCGAAGATTATCCGCTGGATCACGGCAGACCGACTGCGAAGTTCGGTACTCTGGGATTATTCCGGGCTGACAAAACACCGGATGTGGAGAGTATTATCGTTGAGAAGAATGAAGCGGCGCTGGCTTATGGGGCGATCGGAATCGGTGAAATCACATCTATTCCAACGGCACCGGCGGTACAAGGCGCGTATTATAAATATGACAGTGTCTTCAGACAGAAACTTCCGCTTAACGGAACAGCATATAAAAAGTAATGAAAGGTGGTCTCGGAATGAAAAGACTTTTAAAAGGCGGCTGGCTGATTTACAGTGATAAAAGGGAGCAAAAAGATATCCTGATCGACGGCGGGAAAATCGTTAAGGTTGAAACCGGTATTGACCCGGCGGAAGCGGATGAAGTAGTGGATGTGGCCGGGAAGCTGTTATTCCCGGGATTTATCGATCCTCATACCCATTTTGATCTGGAAGTGAGCAATACGGTAACCGCCGATGACTATTATTCCGGGACCAAAGCGGCGGTGGCGGAAGGAACCACTACAATCATCGATTTTGCAACCCAAAACAGAGGCGAGACATTGGCTCAGGCGATTCATAACTGGAATCTTAAGTCGGCGGGGAAGAGTTGTTGTGATTATGGTTATCATATGGCTATCTCGGAGTGGAATGATACCATTTGTAAAGAAGTCGGTGATATGCCGGAAAGAGGGATTTCCTCCTTTAAGCTCTATATGACCTATGATGCAATGTATCTGAATGACGGAGATATCTACCGGGCGCTTAAGCGGATGAAAGAGATTGGCGGGCTGGCTGGGGTACACTGCGAGAACCGGGAAGTGATCGATGCGCTGATTCAGGAAGAAAAGAATCAGCAGCATCTGACACCGGAGTTTCATGGTAAAAGCCGCCCCTGGCAGACCGAAGCGGAAGCCATTGACCGTTTGCTGAACATTGCCTCGCTTGCAGAGGTACCGGTAATGGTGGTACACTTAAGTACGGCTGCAGGATATAAAGTGATCCAAAATGCCCGAAAACGGAATCAGAAGGTATATGTGGAAACCTGTCCGCAGTATTTACTGATGACTGAGGAAAAATACAGACTGCCTGATTTTGAAGGAGCGAAATATGTGATTGCGCCGCCTTTGCGGACCAGGCAGGATCAGGATGTATTGTGGAAAGCGCTGGAAGCGAATCAGGTTGATACGATTGCGACCGATCACTGCAGTTTTACCTGGCAGCAAAAACAGGCCGGCAGGGAGGATTTTACGAAAATACCCTGCGGTATGCCGGGGGTTGAAACCCGGCCTTCATTGATATATACTTATGGAGTGAGGGCAGGCAGGCTGACGGCAGAGCAGATGTGCGGCTATCTGAGTGAAACACCGGCCAGGCTTTACGGTCTTTATCCGAAAAAGGGGACGCTGCTGCCGGGAAGTGATGCCGATATCGTAGTATGGAATCCGGAAGTGAAAAGAATTCTTTCTAAGGAAACCCAACTTACAGCCGCAGATTATCATCCCTATGAAGGCACTGATGTATGGGGGATGGCAGAACAGGTATATCTGCGCGGACATCTGACCACAGAAGGCGGCAAGGTGGTCAAAGAAAGGGTCGGTACCTACCTGTACCGAAATCGCGGCGGATTATAACGATGCTTTACCGGAGGCGGAAAGATGAAAGAGATATTTAGGTCGGCCTTGGAACAGATGAAACTGGGCCGGGATATTATAATGATTACGATTATAGAATGTAAAGGTTCAGCGCCAAGAGGCGCCGGAGCTAAGATGTGGGTGGCAGATGAACAGCACTTTGATGGTACGGTCGGCGGCGGTATCATTGAGAATCTGGCAATTCAAAAAGCCCGTGAATTGCTGAAAGAGTGCAAAAGTCACAGCCAGGAGTATAACCTGGGCGCTGAAGATGCTGCCAGTATCGGAATGGTCTGCGGCGGGAGGATCCGTCTGAGTTATTTATATATTTCCTGTAAAGATGCAGAAGCGGTCGATTTATTTAAGCGAATTATAGAACAATATGAGAAGAGAGAAAACACCTGGTTGACGATAGCCGAAACCGATGAAAAGGGCTGGTCGATGACGATTGATATGGCCGGGCCGGTCTCCCGTCCGGTTCTCATCCAGGGACAGCAGGGAATTTGTTATACCGAACCGATTGTAAAAGCTGAAAGGGTCTGCGTATTTGGCGGCGGGCATGTCGCAAAGGAGCTGGTTTTGCTGCTTACAAAGGTAGGATTTTGCTGTGTTGTATTTGATGACCGGCCTGAATTCGCCAACCGACAGAGATTTCCTTTGGCAAGTAACGTAATCTGCAGTGAGTATGACCGCATCGACGATGAGCTTAAAATAAGTAATGAAGATTATGTCATCATCATAACCAGAGGGCATAAACATGATCTGCTGGTGCAGAAATGGGCTCTTAAGCATAAACCTTATTACATTGGTGTGATGGGCAGCAGGAGAAAAATAGCTTATGTTACGGAACAGCTGATGAATAGTGGATATGAGCGAAAAGAAATTGAGAATTGTCATATGCCGATCGGCCTTCCGATTAACGCAGAAACACCTGCGGAACTGGCGGTCAGCATAGCCGGAGAATTGATCCGGATGCGAAGTAAGAAATAATTTTTTTTAAATCGAGTTATTTTTAAAAACAACTCGATTAGAAAGACAGGTGACTAAGGGGATGAACAAGCATAATATAAGACCGGTGGTTAGTGTCAGAGCGGCTAAGGACGGTGTTTTTTTTGGTCCGGGGGCAATGATGATAATGGAGGCGCTGGAAGCTGCCGGGGCGATGAAAGATGCCTGCAGAGATACCGGAATTTCTTATTCCAAGGCCTGGCGGATTCTCAATGAGGTTGAACGGCAATTAGGTTATCCGGTTGTGAGCAGGCAGCATGGCGGCCAAAGCGGAGGCGGCTGCATAGTTACTCCTGCCGGGCGGGAAATAATGAGTAAATTCCGGGAAGCAGAAGAAAGGATCCATGCATATTCAGAACTGGTATTCAAAGAATTACTCGCACCGCTCGAAACCGGTTTCCGTGAAGAGTTCTCAAGTCTTTCCGATGCGTTGTCGGTTACAGAAGGAGATATTCTCACGCTGACCGGAGCGGGAGGTAAGACGGCATGCCTGTTTCGGTTGGGGGAAGAACAGCAGAAGGGGAAGGTCTTACTGACTACAACGGCAAGTATGAATTATCCCGATAAAGAGCAGGTGGAAGAGGTTTATTCCGAAACGGATGTTGAAATCCCGCAGCCGGTACCTGAAAATGGCCGGACTTTTCTATATGGTAAGCGCCGGCCGGAAGATAAATGCGGGCCGGTCCGGGAGGAAATGATTAAAGCAGTGTCAACAGGCTATGATGTGACGGTCATCGAAGCAGATGGTTCCCGCGGACTTCCGTTGAAAGGGTATTTAGCAAGTGAACCCTGTATTCCGGATTTTGCTTCTTTAAATATCGGGGTGGCGACCCTCCGGGGAATCGGTAAAATGGCAGATAAGACATGGATTCTGCGCTGGAAGGAATTTCAGCAGATGGTTGGCATCAGATCAGGAGAAGAGATCAATGAGCGGCATATCGCGAAATGGATATCTCATCCATCCGGAATGTTCAAGGGAAGCTGCGGCAGGAAAGTACTATTTTTTAATCAAGTTGAAAAAGAAGCACAGATGGAACAGGTGGATAGAGTAGTTGGCAGTCTGGAAAGTCATTTCCGGAACCAATTGTTCAGAATTGTTGCCGGCTCGGTGAAGAATAGGCAATACCGGGTGCTGTGGAGTCAGGAGGATGGCAGGTGAGCAAGCTGTGTTTGAACGGAGCGGTGATTTGCGTCCGGGGAGCCGGCGATATCGCTACCGGTGTGATTCAGAAATTTGCCCGGTGCGGATTTCGGGTGTTTGCTCTGGAAATTGATCAACCGACTACTATTCGGCGTCATATCGCATTGTCAACGGCAATGCAAAAAGGTGAGATGGAGGTGGAAGATATCCGGGCAAAACGGATTGAAGCTTCTGGCGGACAGATGCAGAAATGCTGGGATGAAGGCATTGTGCCGATTCTTAATGACCCGGCGGGAACTTCTGTTTTGATGATCAGGCCGGCAGCGGTTATCGATGCAATATTGGCGAAACGCAATTTGGGCACCCACCGTCAGATGGCACCTTTTTCCATCGCCCTGGGACCGGGCTTTTCCGCTCCGGAAGATGTGGATATCGTAATTGAGACCATGCGGGGGAATCAGTTGGGAAAGCTGATTGAGAAGGGACAGGCACTTCCTGATACGGGGATTCCAGGTGAAATCAGCGGACAGGGAAAACTGCGGGTGATGCATGCGCCGGCTGAAGGAAGGATAAAGCATTTTGCCCGGATCGGTGACTGGCTTATAGAGGGACAGCCGGTATTTCAGACCGCAGAGTCAGTCGTCTCAGCACCCTTTGATGGGATGCTCAGGGGACTGATTGCAGAAGGGATGGATGTAAAAAAAGGACTTAAGATCGCCGATATAGATCCCCGAAGGCTTTCCCGGGAAGAGGTATTTGGCATCTCGGATAAAGCCCGTTGTATCGGAGGGGCCGCCCTGGAGGCTTATCTGTATCTGGCTGCTTCCAGAAGGAATTGATAGTCTGCGGCAGTATCGATGTCCCGGAAGGCCAGGGCATCTTGAAATGCGACTGTGCGGATTCTATCGGGATGGTTTTTGATAATGCCTCGGCCGCCCTGATCGCCCTGAATGGCCAATAGCTCAGAACGAAAGGCATCCGGAAATGTAACCGGATTCTGATATTGTTCGTGTAATACAGGGATAATGATATCGTCCGGGTACTTCAGGTGAGTGTGTTTGAGCAGGGTGATAATGTCTGCAGTCAGGCAGGGCTGGTCACCGACAAAGAACATATAAGCGGAATCGGGATGACTATTTTGCACTCCAAGCCGAACTGCGGCACTTTGTCCCTCAGAAGCAGAATTGTTTATAAGGCAGTCAAATTCATATTGTGAAGCCAGATGGGTGTAACAATCTTTCCGCTGGATTAAAAGTTTTTGATCAAACCGGCAATGGTGAATGGTTTTCAAGGTATGAGCAATGACCGGACGACCGTGGAAGTCGAGAAGCAGTTTATCGGTATTCAGACGCCGGCTGTAACCGGAAGCCAGTAAGATTGCAGTTATCATATAAAAACACCCCGTTTATATCATTTATTTACTCTCATCATAATATCTGAGAGAAGGAAAAGCAATAGTTTCGCCCGGATTATAGGAGGAAGAAAGATGGAGTTAATTAAAACCGAAGAGGCGGTGGGGCTGGTTCTATGCCATGACATCACCCGGATTATACCGGGGGTCACCAAAGACGCCGTTTTCCGCAAGGGGCATATCGTCAGGGAAGAAGATATTCCGGTTCTTTTAAGCGTTGGAAAGGAGAGCCTTTATGTATGGGAAGCAGATGAAAATATGCTGCACGAAAACGAAGCGGCAGAAATCCTGTATACCATCTGCAAAGGTGAAAATATAGATAGAACGGAGGTCAGGGAAGGGAAAATCGAACTGTTTGCCGGCTGTGACGGGTTATTGAAAGTAGATGTCGATAAACTGAACCGGATCAATGGTCTGGGCGAGATGATAATCGCTGCCAGGCATGGTAATTTCCCGGTGAAAGCCGGGGATAAACTGGCTGGAACCAGAGTGATCCCTCTGATGATCGAAAAGGAAAAGATGGAGCGGGCCAGAGAAGAAGCAGGAGATGAGCCGATTTTTAATATATTGCCTTATCATCGCCGGAAGGTGGGGATCGTGACTACCGGAAGTGAGGTGTATCATCATCGGATCAATGATTCTTTTACTCCGGTCATCCGGGAAAAGCTGAAGGAATTTCCTGCTGAGGTGGCAGCGCATATCGTCTGCAATGATGATCACAGGATGATAACCGGGGCCATAGAGAAATGTCTGAAAAGCGGTGCCGACATGGTGATCTGTACCGGCGGCATGAGCGTGGACCCCGATGACAGGACGCCGCTGGCAATTAAAAATACCGGAGCTAAGATCGTAACCTATGGGGCGGCGGTACTGCCGGGAGCGATGTTTTTACTGGGGTATCTGGATCAGAACATTCCGATAATGGGGCTTCCGGGATGCGTCATGTATGCGAAACGGACCATCTTTGATCTGGTGCTGCCGCGGATTATGGCAGGAGAAATACTATGTAACAGAGATTTTACTATTTTAGGACAAGGCGGATTGTGTTTATCCTGTCCGGTCTGTACTTTCCCCAACTGTGGGTTTGGAAAGTGATTCTTTGAAAAGAAAAGGAGCGTAAGTATGAAAAGAAAAGTATTTGTATTATTATTAACAGGAATTATGGGGTTAAGTCTATTAGCCGGCTGCCAGGGAAAAGAAAAGGAAGAAACGGTTATGGCTGAGGAGACTGAAATTCAGGTTTTTATTGCTGCCAGCTTAAATGCGGTAATGACTGAGATAGCCGAAAAGTTCAATGAGGATTATCCCAATGTTAAGATTACCCTTAATGCGGACAGTTCAGGAACCTTGTTAACTCAGATTCAGGAAGGATATGAATGTGATATTTTCTTTTCTGCGGCACAAAAGCAAATGGATGAGCTGGAAGCAGACGGATTCGTGATTGAAGGAACAAGAGCTGACGTGGTCAACAACCAGGTAGTGGTATTAACCCTGAAAGACAGCGGGACCAAAGTTACCGGCCTTGAGAATCTTAAGGATGCCGAGAGCATCGCCCTTGCAGGCGGCAGCGTGCCGGTAGGAAAATATACCCGTCAGGCACTGGTAAATCTGGACCTTCTGGAAGAAGTGGAAGATGTTTCACTGATCACAACAGAAGAAGTATCGGCGGCCCTTGGAGGTGCGGAAATCAGTGAACAGGATAATGTTAGTAAGGTGTTGATCGCTGTAGCTGAAGGATCCTGTGAAGTGGGAACTACATATTATTCTGATACTTATGGTTATGAAGACAAGGTAGAGATTTTAGAGACCGTAAGCTATGATCTGACCGGTAATGTTATTTATCCGGTCAGCCGGGTGGTGAATGACGAAGCTGACGAAGCTCAGGAGCAGTCAGCGGTTGATTTCTATAACTTCATATTATCAGATGATGCAAAAGCTATTTTTGATGCTTATTATTTTGACACCAACGTTGGATAATTTTAAGGAGGAAGTATGGAAGCATGGATAGAGGTAATAAAAAATCTGGACTGGAGTCCGCTGTTCATATCACTGAAAACCGGTGTTGCAGCAACAGTTATTTCCTTTTTCCTGGGTGTTTATGCAGCCCGCAGGGTCATCAAGGCAACGCCGAAGGTAAAGGCGGTCGCCGATGGACTGCTGACCCTGCCAATGGTACTTCCGCCTACCGTTGCCGGATTCTTCCTGCTGCTGATTTTCAGTAAGCGGAGACCTTTTGGTGAATTCCTGTACGCCAATTTTGATATTAAGATCGTTCAGACGTGGCTTGGCTGTATCATCGCGGCAACGGTAATTGCTTTCCCCTTGATGTACCGCAATGCCCGGGGAGCTTTTGAACAGATTGATGATGACCTGGTCTGCGCCGCACGGACATTGGGGATGTCGGAACCGAGGATTTTCTGGACGGTGGTGATGCCAACCGCCGGTCCGGGAATTGCTTCGGGCACTATTTTAACCTTTGCCAGAGCTTTGGGTGAGTATGGAGCAACCTCTATGCTGGCCGGGAATATTCCGGGGAAGACTGGGACCATATCACAGAAAATTGCTATGGTGATTCAGGATGGCGATTATCTGACGGCCGGAGTGTGGGTATTTATTGTGGTTGTAATGGCCTTTGTGATTATCTTTATAATGAACATTATTACCGGAAATAAAATGAAGACGGTCAAACGCTGGTAGCACAAGGAGGATGCATTTTTGGGAATAAAAGTACAGGTGAAAAAGAAATTTAGCGGCTTTGATCTGGATGTAGATTTTGTCAGCAGCAGCAGCCGGATTGGAATTCTGGGAAGATCCGGCTGTGGAAAGACTGTGACTTTAAAAAGCATTGCCGGAATTCAGGATATCGATAGAGGTTATATTAAAGTAAATGGCAATGTGTTTGTCGATTCCAAAAAACGTATTATTTTAAAACCGCAGCAACGCAAAGTGGGATATTTATTCCAGAACTATGCGCTGTTTCCGACCATGTCGGCAGCTAAGAATATTATGGCCGGACTCAGCGGGCAGGCGGAGGAAAAGCGGAACCGGGCGGCCGAAATGATAGAAAGATTCCACCTGAAAGGATTGGAGGATCATCTGCCGGGACAATTATCCGGCGGTCAGCAGCAACGGGTGGCATTAGCGAGGATTATGGCTTATGAGCCGGAGATGATTTTACTGGATGAACCATTTACAGCACTGGATGGATTTTTAAAAGACCGGCTGCAGCATGAAATGCTGGAGATGTTGGATGAATATGAAGGGATCGTAATACTGGTCTCCCATAACCGCGATGAAATATACCGTTTTAGCGAAGATTTGTTGATAATGGAAACCGGTAAGATCGTCTGCAGCGGGGAAACCAAAGAGGTGTTCCGCAATCCCGGCGGGCGGGAGGCAGCAAGCCTGACCGGATGTAAAAACATTGTACCGGTTAAAAGGCTCCATGATCGTCTAGTTGATATACCCGATTGGGGAATAAAAATCCGTAGTACCAAGGTTCTTCCTGCTGAATTTTCTTATATTGGTTATCACGCTCATGATTTTATCCCGGTATGGGGCGAAAACAACGGAAACAGCATACCATTTAATCTGAAAAGTACTGCCGAACTGCCGTTTGAACAGCAGTATTTTTTAAATGCTCAAGGTATGGAAATCTGCTGGTTTGTACAGCGGGAATTAATAAAGGAGATTGAAAGCCGGGGGCTGCCCCGATTTTTAAAAATTGATCCGGAAAAAATAGTATACTTAAATTAAAGTTTCCTGTTGGTTAACTCTTGTGATTGCAGTTGCCTGTAATACTATTGTGAATTTTCAGAGTTTGGGATACAATGATAATATCACATTGAGGGTAAGGAGAACTGAAATGAATACGGTTATTGCAGACAGACTATCAAAAACATATGCCCAGACCAATAAAGCTTTGGATCAGGTCAGTTTCAGCCTGGGAAAAGGCGAAGTATTTGGTTTTCTGGGACCCAATGGGGCCGGTAAGACGACTATGGTCAAGCTGCTGAACGGAATGCTTGAGCCGACTGAAGGAAGCTGCCTGGTATGCGGTATTGATCCGGCGGTACATCCGGAGAAAATGCATCGGATCGCCGGGGTGGTAACAGAACATGCGCAGATGTACGACCATCTGACCGGTTATGAGAATCTGGTTTTTTACGGTACCCTATTTGGTATCGGCGGCAGTGAGAGCCAGACCCGTGCTCAGATATTATTGGAACGGCTGGGGCTAAACGATGCAAAAGATAAAAAGCTGGCGGCCTATTCTACCGGTATGCGCCAGCGGCTGTCTCTGGCCCGGGCGATGATCCACCGTCCGGAAGTTCTCTTTCTGGATGAACCGACTTCCGGTCTGGATCCGGAAAGTGCTCAAAGTGTCAACCAAATGATCAAACAGCTGGCCAAAGAAGATGGAACTACGGTATTCTTATGTACTCATCAACTGCGCTATGCGCAGGAGATATGCAGTTCATACGGACTGATTGATGAAGGGGTGCTGCTTGCCCAGGGCACGATCGAACAACTCCGGGCGATGGTGTTTTCCGGTATGACTGTGACGATCCGGGCAGATGACATCCCGGCGGAGATTCTTTCACACCGGACGGGAGTCAATGAATATGAGATCAGCGTGGAGTCGGAAGAGGATATACCGCCGGTTATCAGGCAGATTGTCGATCAGGGCGGAAATATATACCGGGTGACGGCAAAGAGAATGTCACTGGAAGAGATTTATTTTGCTTTGATTGAAGAGCGTAAAGGAGGTGGGCGGAGATGATTAACTCTATGCAAATGGCTTTGATCAAAAAGGATATTAAGAGTATTACCGCCAATAAACGGATGTTCTCGGTGATTCTGATCGTGCCTTTGGTATTGACCGTTTTTATGCCGTCGATATTCATTCTTTCCGCCTATTTTGTGCCGGAAGAAACCAGTGATTTTCAGCAGTTGCTGGAGTTGCTGCCAAGTAGTCAGCAGACCGGGGATCTTACCCGGATGATCATGGCGTTAACAATAAATAATATTATGCCGATGTTTTTTGCGATAATTCCGATTATGGCGGCATCGGTGATGGCGGCCAGTTCATTTGTCGGCGAAAAAGAAAAACGTACATTAGAGACATTGCTGTATTGTCCGCTGACGCTGAAACAGATTTTTTACTCGAAGATACTTGCTTCTTTTGTTATGAGTATGGCGGTTTCATTGATATCGTTTTTAGGGATGACGGTGGTAACGCAAGTGGAAATTCTGTTGCTTACGGGAAGTATGCTGCTGCCTGATATCAACTGGGTGGTCATCTTACTGCTGGTTGCCCCGGCTGTTTCGCTGATTGCCATTACAATGATCGTACGGGGGTCGGCAAAAGCCCAGACGGTGGAAGAGGCACAGCAGCGGGCGGCATTTTTGATCTTGCCGATCGTATTGCTGATGGTTGGTCAATTTACCGGATTTATCCTGATCAGTGTATGGATTTTGCTGGGATTTGGGGCGATCCTGGCGGTGATAGCATGGATTTATATGCAGAGTGCAATGAGAAAGGTAACTTATGAAATGGTGCTAAACTAAATTATAAGAGCAGTTTTGAAAGACGATTTCAAAACTGCTCCTTATTTATTGGACTAATTTGTATTTTATTCTGTAACTTTGATGGTGAAATCACATGAAGCATATCCGGTAGCGCTTAAAGTTGGATTAAGATGTTCATCATCGTTAATATAATAAAGGAAATACACGGTGCCTTTATACGTATCGACTGCGGCAGCAGTCAAATCGCTATATTCTTCCTGCAGCTTATTCCACTTGATATCACCGATATATTGTTCGCCCTCGCCCCATTTGTTATAAGTGTAATCATTAAAGTTCTTATTTGGTTCGATCGCCCGGATATGCAGAGTGTGCTGGATGGATTCGCCCGGCAGCAATTCATTCGTGCGCATGTCCATTGTTGCGATGCCCAGATAATCGCTGGGGAGAATTGACTGCAGTCCGGGGATTTCCATTATCAGTGCCTGGGGTGTTTCAAAAGAACCAGAACCCATGGTGTAGATAATATTTTCACTCCCGCTGTTGGTAATTGTAATGGTCAGGGGAATCGCAGCACCTGGCAGGATTTCCGTCCGTTCCAGTATGGCAGCGGTAATCTCCAGATCTTCGTATTCGTTTTCAATGAGTCCCTGCAGTGATTCATTCAACTTATCATCCGTTTCATTTGTATCCAAATCCACTGTACTATTATCCGTCTTAGAACCGCAGGCGGCTAAAAGAAACACTGCCAAGCAAAACACGATGGATAATTGCTTTATTGCTCTCATAATAATCTCCCTTTTCCTGTTTTGCTATTAGTGTGTGCCGGAATTGAAAAAAATACCCAAATTCGAAGGAGCAAAATTTATAGCCAACACTGACCGTCTGCTAATTTTTTGCCGAATATTCTGCTTGTATCATTGGGACTTTTGGCCTGATGGTATTTGAATAGCATATCCCCATCGTTTGCAGGGCCTAATATTTCAATTTTCCCGTTTTCGTGTGACATAATGTAGCGGACCGATTTTGCGATTCCGTTTTGCATCTGTTTGGCTGCTTCAACGATCTGGTAGCCTTGGTCGATGGGCACCTGAAATTGATTTTTTACGCCGGAGACAGGACGGCATTGGAAGGTGTAATATGGAATCACGCCGATTGTTGTTAGCCTTTTAAGCAGTGTTCCTAACACCTCCGGATCGTTATTAACGCCCTTTAACAGAACGGTCTGATTGAGAATCTGCATTCCGGCCTGCTGCAGCAGTTTAATCGCCAGGCTGGATTCTTCGGTGATTTCGTTAGGATGATTATAATGGGTCACGATAAAAATCTGCTTTTTATCATTGTAAGTTTTGAGTATCTTCAATAATTCCGGGTCTTTTGTTATACGGGCCGGAAAACTGACAGGTGTTCTGGTGCCGAAGCGGATGCAGTCCAGATGCTTAATCTCGGAAAAACTTTTGAGATAATGTTCAATGGTTTGATTGCTGTTCATGAAAGAATCTCCGCCGGAGATAAGAACATTGCTGATTTCACTGTGAGAGTTTATGTAGTCGAGAATTTTATCAAAGTATTTGTAACCGATTTCTTTTTCGCTGATGCCGACCAGGCGTTTACGGAAACAGTACCGGCAGTACATTGCACATTGATTAGTGGATAAAAACAGTGTAGTACATTTGTACTTATGCTGCAGTCCGGGAACTACTGTGTTACTGGCCTCACCGCTGGTATCAAAGGCACCGTCCAGATTGGTCTCCTGGATTGAGGGGACGCACATCTTCAGGATTGGATCATCAGGATTGTCCCAGTCGATGAGAGATAAGTAGTAACGCGGTATCGCCATCGGAAAGTGGTTCAGGATATCCTGTAGCTTGTGTGTGTCGTTGGTATTTAATTTTAGATATTCTTTTAATTCATCTGCAGTAGTTATACTTTCTCTTAAATCTTGCTGCCATGTCATATTACGCCACCTCTATTCCTTAAATTGCTTGTTGAAAATATTATAGCTTGGATCGGATGGAGAATCAAATTAAAAAATTATTAAGAGATAGACGAAGCTTAGGATTATCCGTTTTGACTAGATTTGAGAGCAATGGGAATAATAAAAAAGGGTGGAGAAATTTGGCTGTATTTGTTAATATATATATTTGGGTAATATAAATTAAGATGATTTAAGATGAGGATGTACAGATGAATTCAAAAGATATGGTTTTCGGAAATCCCGGGAAATCCCTTTTTTTATTTGCTTTGCCGATTATTTTCGGAAATTTATTTCAGCAGTTTTATAATATGATCGACAGTATTGTCGTGGGCCGTTACGTTGGGGAAGAAGCACTGGCTGCGGTCGGAGCATCTTATTCCTTTACAACCGTATTTATCATGGTGGCGATCGGCGGCGGGCTGGGAGTATCGGTGCTGACCAGTCAGTATCTTGGGGCAGGACGCTATGGCAGGATGAAAACGTCGATCTATACGTCGCTTTTTACCTTTCTGGGATTAAGTATCTTGCTGGCGGTAATTGGATTTGCGGTTAATCCAACTATCTTAGCGCTTTTGCGGACACCGGAAAATATTATCGATTCGGCCGTGCTGTATCTGCAGATTTATTTTTGTGGTTTGCCGTTTTTATTTATGTATAATGTTCTTTCGGCTACATTTAACGCTTTGGGCAGGTCGAAGATTCCGCTGTTTCTGCTTTTGTTTTCATCGGTTTTGAATGTAATCCTTGATCTGGTCTTTGTCTGCATGTTCCATTGGGGCGTGGCAGGTGTGGCGGTCGCAACGGTAATTGCCCAAGGTGTTTCGGCAGTGGCTGCATTTGTGATCCTGATGCGGCTTTTATATCGGTATCAGGTGCCGGAAGACGATCGGGTTTCCTTATATGATAAAAATATGCTGTGGAGCTCCACTAAAATTGCCATACCGTCGATTATCCAGCAGTCCATCGTCAGCATCGGTTTGCTGCTGGTGCAGTCGGCGGTCAACCGTTTTGGCTCTTCGGTGCTGGCAGGATATTCTGCTGCCGCGCGGGTAGAGTCGATCTGTATTGTGCCGATGATCGCGACCGGAAATGCGGTATCGACCTTTACGGCCCAGAATCTGGGGGCCGGACAGCCGGAGCGGGTAAAGAGAGGGTACCGGCTGAGTTTTGGTATGATTGCCGGGTTTGCCGTGCTGATTTGTATTGTGGTAAATCTATTTGGCCGCAATATTATTGCTATGTTTATGGAAGGTGCCCAAAGCGGTGACGCATTTGAAACCGGTACCGCTTACCTGCAGTTTATCTCCTTTTTTGTGATCCTGTTGGGGAGTAAAGCTGCAACGGACGGAGTGCTGCGCGGAGCCGGCGATGTCGGAGTATATATGGTGTCCAATCTGGTTAATCTGGGAATCCGAGTATTCGTGGCCAATTATTATGCTCCCCGCTGGGGTGTACAGGCAGTCTGGTTTGCGGAACCGATGGGATGGGGGATGAATTTTCTGATCTCATTTATGTGGTATATGACCGGACGGTGGCAGCGAAAGAATCTTATTAGGAGTACAGAGCAGAATAAAACAGCCTGACCGCATATATTTGATGTGACCCCAATAAGTTAGACTTAACTGCTACGCAATTAAGTCTACTTTATTTTTAGGAATCTTTCTGATAGAGAAGAATCCCAATATGATTATCGAAATAAATAGTAAACAAACCCACGGCATCATATTATTATCACCGGTTTGCGGAACGTCTGGCTCGGTCGGTTCAGCAGGTTGTACTGGTTTTGTAGGCTCCGATGGTACCGTCGGCTTAGATAATTCTGTCCACTTTGCGTAAAGTGTCATATCCCCGGTCACGATATCATTTTCAAAATCCCACGCATTTTCAAACGTCTCATTGTCGATATACCACCCTGCAAAAGTATGACCCTCTTTTGTAGGATCAGCCGGCTTTGTCAATTTTCCGCCAAAATCTACCGTCTGGCTTTCCACTGGAGTACCACCGTTGCTGTCAAAGTCAACCGTAAAGTCGGTAATCGCTGTTGTATTAATATTATTAATATCATAATTATTCAAAGGATGCGTTGATATACTCACGCTTGAAAAGCCTATATTCGGATAGGTTGAAGCCGCGTTAGCCGGGGGCTGATAAGGAGCAGATGCCGTATTGCCTCTGAAGATAGTATTTTCGGCAGTGGTCAGGTTCGAATATGCCGTGTTTGCCGTATAGATACCGCCGCCGTTGCCACTGGCGCTGTTATCGCCAATATAAGGGGTGCCGCCTGTGCCGGCAATATTTAAAATGCTGTTTGACGCAACGTAAACGCCGCCGCCGTTGACGGTCGCCGTGTTGTTGCTGATTGTGCCGCCATTCACATTGAGTTTGGTGTAATTGCCAATATGAACGCCACCGCCATTGGCAGCTTCGTTGCCGCTTACTGTACCGCCCGAAATATTGAGTACTTTGGAAATACTGGAGCTGGAAGCACCATCAATATAAATACCGCCGCCGATGCTTGTAGCTGTGTTGTCGTTAATTTCTACATTATCAGTAATTGTGAAAGTTGAAGCGCTATTATTATGAAAACCAATACCGCCGCCGTTGGTGGCTTTGTTATTCATAATTTTTACATTGCCGGAAATAGTAAGGGTTACGCCCCCGCCGCCGCCGATACCGCCGCCGTAGGTGACAGTACCGGTGGAGGGTGAAGTGGCAATATTGTACACGATTTCAGTGTCTCCGGAGATATTGATGGTGGTTCCGCTAACACCGCCGCCGCGAACAGCTGTATTTCCATCTTCCGGTGTATCTCCGCCGATTTTTCCTCCGTCAATTGTGACGGTCGTACCAAAAACACCGCCGCCATAGTTTCCTGCATTATTTCCACGAATGATGCTGCTATGGATCGTGGCATTGCCGTAAATACCGCCGCCGTTGGTGGCCGCCGTGTTGCCGCTGATGGTACCGTTATTGATAGTGATAGTGCCGGTAGCAACACCGAAAACGCCGCCGCCGTTGGTGGCTTTGTTGCCGCTGATTTCGCCGCCGTACATCTTAAAAATAGCGCCGTCAATCACATATACGCCGCCGCCGGAGGTCGTGGTTGTGGCGCCGTAGCCATTGCCGTTGATGGTGCCGCTGTACATAGTAAAGGTGGCGCTGCTGGCCCTTAGCGACACGCCGCAGCCGAAACCGGAAGTTATGTTTCCGCTAATAATGGGATTTGTGGTTCCGGCGGGGTCACCCATAATAAATTTCCCCGCGGTATACACACACACCGGCGCCCCCACCACCGCCGCCGGCATTGTTGCCGCTGATTTCACCGCCGTGCATATAGAAGGTACCCTTTACAAACACGCCGCCGCCGGCCTGGTTATTGCCGAGTGCCGTATTTCCGCTGACGATCCCGCTGTTCATGATCAACGTACCGGAGTTTATATATATGCCGGCACCAGCACTGTCGGCATAACAATTTTGAATGATTGGATTATTTAGGGTAAGGGTGGCAGTGGCGGAGTTTAAATAAACACCGCCATATGTTGAAGTTGTATAGCTCCCCCCGTCTAAAATGACCTTGTCGAAAGTCAGATCAACCGCGATATTGGCTGTTGAAATATCCAAATGACGGACGGCGTTTGATGATATAATGGAATATTCGTTTCCGTCCGCGGTAGAGATGGTGATCGTTTTGCTGGCCTTAATTGTCAGTGCAGACGTAATATAGATATCGTTTTTTAGAGCGATAACATCACCTGTAACGGCGCTATTAAGCGCATTTTGCAGCTCAGTCTGATTGCTTACCTCATAATCCGCCGCCGCGCTGACCGGAAACGTAATTCCCGGTGCCAGGCCGGACAACATGATCACTGCAACCAGCGTTGCAATGAATTTTCTTGGTTTTCTATGAACCGATTTATACATATATTTCATATCTATACCTCAATTAGAATTAGATTCTGTTTGGTAAACTTATTTATATTATTTTGCCTTGATTAATAAAAATATATGTAGGGAAAATATTGTGTTTTTTTGACAATTATTGATTGCTTTTTCTCCTTTGTTAGATTTTTAGGTCTAACTTTTGGGGGTCAGTTCAATTGGTTTGCAGTCAGGCTGTTTTATTGACAGTAAACCGGTGCTTCAAGTATACTATGTAATAACAAGTGAAGTAATGCATAACAGGTCAGGAGGAAGACAGATGCGTGAAATACAGGTGAGCCAGATTACCGGTGTTGTGGAAAGACTCTGCATTGAAGCCAATGAACATTTACCGGAAGATGTCAAAGCAGCCATTCAGAACTGCCGGGCCGGTGAGGATTGGCAGATTGCCCGGGGGGTTCTGGATCAGATTATTGAGAATTATGAGATTGCTGATGCCCGGCAGGTTCCAATCTGTCAGGATACCGGGATGGCCTGCGTATTTTTAGAAATTGGGCAAGATGTCCATATTACCGGCGGTGATTTAACCGCAGCGGTGAATGAAGGAGTAAGGCGTGGTTATGACCGGGGATATCTGCGGAAGTCGGTTGTGAAAGATCCGATCCGCCGGGGAAATACCGGCGACAATACCCCGGCAATGCTCTATACCGAGATCATACCGGGCGAGCAGATTAAAATCACGGTTGGACCGAAAGGATTCGGCAGTGAAAATATGAGCATGATCCGGATGTTTAAACCGTCGGCCGGTCTGCAGGGAATTAAAGATTTTATTCTTGAAGTGGTGGAAACTGCCGGACCTAATCCATGCCCGCCGATCGTCGTCGGAGTGGGTATTGGCGGAACATTTGATAAGGCTGCCCTGTTGGCCAAGAAAGCCTTGATGCGCCCGCTTGATTCAACGAATGGAGATCCCTATTATGCGGAACTGGAAGCGGAAATGCTGGAAAAGATAAATAAGCTGGGAATCGGACCCCAGGGATTCGGCGGAAAGACCACGGCTATCGGAGTGAATATTGAGACTTTGCCGACCCATATAGCCGGAATGCCGTGTGCGGTAAATATCAACTGCCATGTAACCCGGCATAAAACGGAGGTACTTTAGGATGGAAAAACATATCAAGCTGCCACTTACACAAGAGCTGGCCAAGACACTGCAGGCCGGTGATACCATATATCTGACCGGTGAGGTCTACACCTCACGTGATGCCGGTCATAAGCGCATGTGTGAAGCTTTGGAAAGAGGGGAAGCGCTTCCCTTTGATCCCCGGGATGCGACTATTTACTATGTTGGTCCGACACCGGCCAGGCCGGGACAGGTGATCGGCTCGGCGGGGCCGACAACCAGCGGCCGGATGGATGCTTATGCACCGGCGATGATGGCAGCCGGAGCCCGGGGGATGATCGGTAAAGGAGCCCGGTCAGCAGAGGTGATCGCGGCCATGGCGGAGTATGGCGGAGTCTATTTCGGAGCGATTGGCGGTGCCGGAGCGCTGCTGGCAAGGTGCATTAAAAGTTCGGAACTGGTCGCATATGAAGATCTGGGTGCGGAAGCACTTAGAAGACTTTATGTCGAAGAGATGCCGTTGGTGGTAATCATTGATCGTGAGGGGAATAACCTTTACGAGGCGGGACGGGCAGCTTACTTACGGAGAAATACGCAAAATAAGTATTTATAGATGCATAGGCGGATTTCTAAGAAATTTGTAAATCCATTATTTCTGCAGGCCTGTCTTCAGGACAAATGCTTTTCGGCGCATCTTCAGTTCCGGCAGCCAGTGCAGTGTCATAATACCAGCACTTAAATTTGATGAGATTCATCGTTTTTTGCAGTTCATCCATTTGCTTTTTTACAGCGTCCAGACGCCCGTAGAACAGATCGCGGCGCTGCTTTATAGAACTGTCACCTTCTTGACACCAATCTAAGAACTGCTTGATTTCCTTGATTGACAGTCCGGATGTTTTTAAGCATTCAATCATTTGCAGTATCTCAATTTCTGCATCTGAAAACACACGAACTTTTCCGGTAGTTCGTTCCATATTAGGAAATAAACCTTCGCGGTCATAATAGCGTAATGCAGAAATGGTGATACCAGTCATGCTTGCGACCTTACCAATAGAATAGAGCATAAATATCTCCTCTCGACATAAAATTTAAAAACCTGAAAAAAGTATTGACCTAAAGTGAAGTTTAGGTACTACACTTATCTTATTGAATTGAATATGTAATGTCAATAGCAAATCAAAACAATAAGGAGGATTATATTATGTTGGGAAATTTTAGTTATTCAAATCCTACCAGACTTTATTTCGGGGAGAAATCATTGGATTATCTTCATGAAGAGCTGCCAAAGTACGGAGCAAATATAATGTTGGTTTATGGTGGTGAATCGATAAAGAAAAATGGTATATACGATGAAGTAACAGCAATTCTGAAAGCGAACAAAAAGAATGTCTTTGAAGATGCAGGTGTAATGCCGAACCCCACTGTTGAAAAATTATATGAAGGCTGTGAAATTGCTAAAAATAATAATATTGATTTAATTCTGGCTGTGGGCGGCGGTTCGGTCTGTGATTATGCCAAAGCAGTATCTGTCTCTGCTCATTGTAAAACCGATCCATGGGAAAAATATTATCTGCGCATGGAGGATGCAGACAATCAGATTATCCCGGTAGGATGTGTACTGACAATGGTCGGGACCGGTTCAGAAATGAACGGTGGGGCTGTTATTACGAATCATGAACAGAAGTTGAAAATCGGGCATGTATTTGGTGAGAATGTATTTCCAAAGTTTTCGATACTAAATCCGGTATTCACCTATTCAGTTCCGGAATATCAGATGGCAGCAGGGATTTATGACATTATGTCACATATATTAGAGCAATATTTTTCTGGTGAAGATGATAATACATCGGATTACATTAGTGAGGGTCTGATCCGTTCATTGATTCATGCTTCACGCACTGCGGTAAAAGAGCCAACGAATTATGAAGCGCGCAGTAATATAATGTGGACAGCAACATGGGCGCTGAATACCCTTGTGGCAAAAGGAAAATCGACAGACTGGATGGTTCACATGATTGGACAGTCTATTGGAGCGTATACAGATGCGACTCATGGTATGACATTATCGGCGATTTCCATGGCATACTATCATCATATTATGCCTTATGGTCTTCATAAGTTTAAAAGATATGCCATGAATGTGTGGGATGTCAGTCCTGCAGGAAAAACCGATGAAGAAATTGCATTGGAAGGATTACAATGCATGAAGGACTGGATGAATGAAATCGGTCTGGTCATGAACATCGGTAAACTGGGAGTAACAGAAGAAATGCTGGGTGATATCGCAAAAGGCTCTTTTGTGCTGGAAGGCGGATATAAGATTCTGTCACAAGACGAGATTGTCACAATCTTAAAAGCGAGTTTGTAGATAAAAGCATGTGGACATGATGATTTAGAAGCATTATAACCTAATTTATAAAGGAAGGATTGGGCAAAATGAATAAAAAATTAGTAACATATTTTTCGGCAAGTGGTGTAACAGAAAAAGCAGCAAAGATTTTAGCAAAAGCAGCATCAGCAGATTTTTATGAAATTAAGCCGAAAGTGCCATATGCCAAGGCAGATTTGGATTGGATGGATAAGCAATCGCGAAGCACTCTGGAAATGAACGATCCAGCCTTTCGTCCGCCCCTTGCAGACAAGAGTGCGAATATTGCATCTTATGATGTGATATTTCTGGGATTCCCCATCTGGTGGTATGTAGCTCCGACTATTATCAATACATTCTTAGAAAGCTACGATTTTTCGGGAAAGATAATTGTACCGTTTGCAACATCCGGAGGCAGTGGATTTGGAAAGACCGTTGAGAACCTCAAACCTTCTGTTTCTGATTCGGCCATATGGAAGGAACCAAGAATGATGAATAACCATTTATCAAAGGATGAGCTGGCCGCATGGATGGGCCAGTAACTAAATTGTTATAAACCAATTGCTTGGATTTTACCATACACGGTTTTATTTGACGCTTATAAATAAAAAATGTATTACAGATCATATCAGTCATGCCAAGTAATACATTTTTTTTGTTTGCTCAGCATCTGCATTTTGGCCTATATCACCACTCATGAATAATAAGGCTTGCGTAGTTGCCATGTTTGACAGTTGTAGTATACCTGGTATATCAACCGATTATTATAAATAATAATAGTAATAATGCAATTTGTATTGAAAATAAGTGAATAAAACGCATATTCAAGATGATTTGCACTAAATAAATAGTATAAAATTGAATATTTTATATAAAATATATGATAACCGATTGACATATGATTCACATGGTGATAAAATGCAATCACACAAAACACAAGATTGTATTATGGGTTGTGTTTATCCGATGGCTAACCAGTTCAGTGAGAGATAAAAAACTCTTTCTGAACTAAGTTTCATTTTATCGGAATTGGAAATGGAGAAGATACTTGTTGGAAATTATGGAGGGAAAGCTATGAAAGCAAAAAGATGGTTAGCAGTATTTACAGCAGCAGCAGTAACTATGGGAATGGCAACAGGATGTGGAAAAGATACTTCTGAAACAGGTGGCGGCACGGACAATCAAAAAGAAAGCACAGTGGAAGAGGAGGGTGTATCAGAACTAGCAGGAACGAAAATCTCTTTTTTAAATTCAAAAGGTGAAATTCAGTCAGCACTGGAAGATATGGCAATTACTTTTGAAGAGGAAACAGGAATTGCAGTAGATATAATGGCCTGTGGTACAGGGGAAGTTCCCTATACCAAGATTACAAGTGCTTATAATTCGGGAGCGGCGCCTACTATGGCGATGCTGGATACGACAGATATTGTTGCACTGGCGGAGGAATATGCAATTGATTTATCAGAAGAAAATTGGGTGAAGGAATGTGAAGACCAAATTACCCGGGTGAATGATAAGATATATAGTTTCCCGTTTTGTGTAGAAGGAAGGGGTTTGATTTATAATAAAAAGGCGATAGAAAATACGCTTGGAACAGATTTTGATCCGGAATCTATTAATTCTTATGATACATTAAAAGAACTTTTGGAAAATTTAAGAACGGCCGGCATGGAGAATCCGGTGGTATTATCCAAAGAAGATTGGTCGTTGGGGGCACATCAGTTAGGATATATCTATGATACATATGACGGTACTACAGAAGGAAGTGCAGAAGTTATTAAAAAGTTGAAAGATGGTTCCTTGAAAGCCGGAGATTATGAACGCTTTAATCAGTTTGTTGATACGTTTGATTTGCTGATGGAATATAATATTAACGGAAATGATCCCCTTGGGGCACTGTATGAGCAAGATCCGATTTATCTGGCAGACGAAGAGGCGGCGATCTGGGCAAATGGATGCTGGGCATGGCCGAATATTGAAGAGGCTGGAGCTTCTAAAGAAGATGAATATGGATTTCTGTCATTCTTTTTAGGTAATGACACTTCAGATTTTGCCAATACTGGAATTCAGGTATGTGCCACTAAGCAGGTTATGATTGATGGAGTACAGGCGACAGATACAGAGATTGCGGCAGCAAAAGAATTTTTAAACTGGATTGTTTATTCTGAAAGTGGTCAGAAGATGCTTGTAGAGCAGGCGGCTTTGATTCCGGCATGTAAAAATAATGCGAATGTACCACTGGATCCCCTTGGAAAAGATATTCAGAGTAAAATGGTAAACAGACACATCTATTCGTCGTCCTTTATTGCACCATCCGATCACTGGAGTGTAATGGGAGCGGCTATGCAGAAATATCTGGCAGAAGAAAGCAGTAGAAAAGAACTGGCAGCCTCACTTGATGCATATTGGACTTCTCAGAACTAGCACATCATTCAATAGTTGCCCACACAGGTATTTGTGTTGGAAAGAAGGGATGAAATATGGGAAGAAAAACAGGTGAAAAAGTAAAAAACTTTTGTATTTTTGTATTACCGGGCTGTTTAGTATTCTGTATAATTGTAATCGTACCGTTTTTATACGGATTTTATCTAACATTAACAAACTGGGATGGAGTCCGCAAAGTAAAACAGATTGTCGGAATCAGTAATTATATAGCAGTATTTCAGGATGCTGATTTCTGGAGTTCCATGGGTCTTACTTTAAAGTACGTAATCATTTCTGTGATTCTGGTGAATGTAATTGCATTTTTATTGGCATATGTATTGACAAACGGATTAAAAGGACAGAATTTTTTCAGAGCAGGATTTTTTACACCAAACTTAATTGGCGGGGTTGTACTGGGGTTTATCTGGCAGTTTGTATTTTCAAGAGTATTGGTTAATCTTGGGGCAAGTACCGGATGGGGGATTTTTTCTTCCTCCTGGCTTTCGAATCCCAATAAGGCTTTCTGGGCGTTAATTATTGTAACTGTCTGGCAATTGTCAGGTTATATGATGCTGATTTATATTGCTGGTTTCACCGGGCTGTCTGCGGATGTGCTGGAGGCAGCCCGCATTGATGGGGCGACAGGGTTTCAGAAAATGAAAAGAGTTATTTTACCGCTTATGGTTCCGTCCTTTGTCATTTGTCTGTTCTTCACTTTATCAAGAGTATTTATGGTATATGATGTGAATCTGACATTAACAGGCGGTGAGCCTTATGGTACGACCAAAATGGTTGCTATATATGTGTATGAAAAGGCCTTTACTGCCAGAAATTACGGGGTTGGTCAGGCAGAAGCATTGATCTTATTTGTGATCGTTGCATGTATTAGTGGATTTCAGATTTATCTTGGAAAGAAAAAGGAGGTAGAGGCTTGATGGAACAAGGGAGCAAAGTTGGTGGAACGAAAGCGAAAATGCTGAAGTCCTCATCGTTTATCGCTACGATTATTATGTTTCTTCTGTATATGGTTCCTTTTGTTCTAGTGTTGTTGAATTCGTTTAAGCAAAAAAGAGATATTATTACCAATCCTTTTTCAGTGATTGCAGAGAAAGGGTATTCCTTATCAAACTATATAAAAGCTTTTGAAAAAATGGAATTTCTAAAAGCTTTTGGAAATTCATTGTTTGTTACCGGACTGAGTACGCTTTTAGTTATTGCCCTGTCTGCTATGGTGGCCTATTATCTGACAAGAGCAAATAATACATTTTCTAAAGTGCTGTTTGCAGTTATGGCAGCATCTATGCTGATTCCGTTTCAGGCAATTATGATACCGTTGGTTTCTATTTATGGTGCCAAATTTCATTTGTTGAATCACAGATTGACACTGGTGTTTATGCATACCGGATTTGCTATGAGTATGTCAGCTTTTATTTATCAGGGATTTATTAAAAGCAGTATTCCGATATCGCTGGAAGAAGCTGCTTATCTGGATGGATGCAATAAATTACAGACTTTTTTCAAGGTAGTATTTCCGTTGATGAAACCAACTACAGCCACTCTGGTTATATTGAATGTACTGGCATTCTGGAATGACTATCTGCTTCCGTCTCTTGTATTAGGTAAAAAAGAATTATATACGCTGCCGTTGTCCACCTATGCATTCTATGGAACCTATTCTGCAGACTATGGAGTGATTATGGCGGCATTGGTACTTACGGTTATCCCGATCCTTGTTTTATACCTGTTTTTGCAGAAGCAGATTATCAATGGGGTGGTAGCAGGCGCTGTAAAATCCTAAAGTGATTACTTGAAAAGGAGCAAATGTCACAATGCGAAAACTAGAAAATAAATGTATGCTTATAACTTACCCGGATTCAATGGGCAGAAATTTAAAGGATTTAGAAAATGTTCTGGAACGTTATTTCAAAAAAGCAATTGGCGGCGTACATATTCTGCCCTTTTTTCCTTCTTCCGGAGACCGTGGTTTTGCTGCTATGGAATATTACAAAGTAGATCCGGTATTTGGGAAATGGGAAGATGTGGAGAGGCTTGCAAAAGAGTACTATCTCATGGCGGATTATATGATTAATCATGTCTCTGCACAAAGCGAATATTATCAGGATTTCCTGAAAAATAAAGAAGAATCAAAATACCGGAATCTATTTATTCGCTATAAGAACTTTTGGGAAAATGGTGAACCAAGCGGGGAAGAGATGGATGCAATCTATAAGAGAAAACCGAGAGCACCTTATGTAGAGGCCCAGTTTGCAGACGGAACTTCAGAAAAGGTATGGTGTACGTTTGATGAGGAACAGATTGATATCGACTGTACTTCGGAAACAGGGAAGGAATTTATCCGTGATAATCTGCTGGAACTGTGCAGGCACGGTGTAGCGATGGTCCGATTAGATGCTTTTGCATATGCGACAAAAAGAGCCGGCAGCAGCTGTTTCTTTATTGAGCCGGATGTATGGGAACTTTTGGAGGAGTGTGAAAAAACCACAAGACCCTATCAGGTAAAGATTTTACCGGAAATCCACGAGCATTACTTGATGCAGACCCAAATTGCCGAAAAAGATTTCTATGTATATGATTTTGCATTACCTATGCTCTTGATTAATGCCATATATTTTGGCAACACCCAATATTTAAAGAACTGGTTTACCATCTGTCCCAGAAAGCAGTTTACTACTTTGGATACCCATGATGGAATTGGTGTGGTTGATGTTAAAGACCTGCTTCCGGAAGAGGAGATTAAACGTACAAAAGAAGGTATTTTCCAGTATGGTGCAAATGTAAAAAAAATCTATAATACGGCAGTCTATAATAACCTGGATGTTTATCAGGTGAATTGCTCCTATTATTCTGCATTAGGCGATAATGATGCAGCTTACTTACTGGCCAGAGCCGTCCAGTTTTTTGCGCCTGGAATTCCGCAGGTATACTATATGGGACTTTTAGCTGGAAAGAATGATTTGAAATTATTGGAAGAAACGAAAGTGGGACGTAATATAAACCGTCATTATTATTCAGTGGAAGAGATTGATCAGGAAGTAAAGCGTCCGGTAGTAGAAAAATTGATCCGCATCATGGAATTTCGTAATTCTCATCCGGCGTTTGATGGAAGCTTTGCTATGGAGAACTGTAAGAATCACAAGCTGATAATTGTCAGAAGCAACGGTGTTGAATCTGCTGTATTAGAAGCAGATTTTAGAACGAAACAATTTGTCATTATTTATACAGAAGATGGAAGTGTGAAAAATTTTATAATAAAGTGAAACTTATTTTAGAGAGAGTTTTTTAGCAGTATTCAGTGGGTCTTTGAAGTTTTCTTCAGATGTGGTATAATAACAGGGTCATTTAAATTGGAAACGATGGAACCTGAATTAATGATGGAACCGGGAAAGTTCGGATGGATTCAGGTTTTTGAATTAAGATAAAGTAATCAGATTGACAGTTAAAGGAGGGTAAAAAGGAGTGGCAACATTAAAGGATGTAGCAAAGGAAACCGGTCTTACGGTAAGTACTGTATCCAGAGTTTTAAATAATAGAGGGTACATAAGCGATGAAACCAGAACACGGGTTTATAAAGCTATGGAAAAACTAAATTATCGGCCGAATGAAGTTGCCCGCTCCTTGTCGAAACAATCCAGTAACACAATCGGTGTAATTGTTCCTCATATCCGGCATCCTTATTTTTCAGAGTTAATCAGTAATCTGGAAAATGAAGCATATCAAAGAAAGCATAAAATTCTTTTGTTTAATTCTCAGGAAAAGAGTGAAAGAGAAAAAGAGTATCTGGAAATGTGTTTCGGGAACCGGGTGACGGGGGTTATTCTTTGCAGTGGTACGATTGCAGTTCAAGAATTTGAGGACTTGAATGTTCCATTGATTACACTTGAACGTTATCTGGAGAACGGAACTGCAACGGTAGAGTGTGACAATCAGCAGGGCGGCCGTCTGGCGGCAAAGTGCCTGATTGAATGTGGATGCCGAAACCTGCTGCATTTCAGCGGGGTGTATGAAACTGCAATGCCGGCAGATTTAAGAGCAGTGGGATTCCGGGAAATTTGTGAAGAACAAGGCATAGTGTTTCAAGAGGTGGTGACTAGTGCATTCCAGTACAATAGCATGGAATATCACGAAGAAATAGAACGGGCATTCCGGGAAAATCCGCAGGTGGATGGGATTTTTGCAAGCAGTGACTTGATAGCTGCACAAATTCTTCAGGTCTGTCGAAAGTTAGAGATTGGTGTGCCTTCCCAGTTAAAGCTGGTGGGTTTTGATGATGTAATCATATCATCATCAACCACACCCCAAATAACGACGATTCATCAACCGATAAAAGAAATGGCGAAGCTGGCGGTGGATTTATTAATCAGTGCCAGTGAGGGGAATGTGGTTCCCAAGCGCTCTACCTTGCCGGTTTCGCTGGTAAAACGTGAAACCACATGAAAAGATTGTCCTTGTAAGATACTTAGGGCTAAGATGCAGCTGACTTGATCTTATACTCCGACGACTTTGCCATCGTGATAGCCTGTTCCGGCCGGATTTCACGTTCAATTGGAACCATGTCCGATTTCCGATAAAGTTCAGCATTATAGTTTGCTCCATTCTTCAGCATATGGTATAATATAGTTTAGAAGCATTCTTGCAATAGCAATGATTGTTTTATAGCCTGAGCGCTTTTGCCGAGCGTGTCCGAGATAATGGTTCCTAATTAATAAAAAATATATGAGGTGAATTATATGGATAAAATGATTGTTTATACTATGAAAAGGCAACCCCCAAAAGTTGTAGTTTGTTAAGTGTTTGACCTGTAAGGTTAATATTGGACATCTACAAAAATTCCAAAAATCTTGCGTAGTCAGATGCTTATCTTCAGAGTATATTAGCATTAGCAGGAAAATTTCATTTTAATAAAAAACATATGAGGTGAATTATATGGATAAGACAAATGTTATGAGGTTTTTGGATAGAAACAGTATTCGCTATGGTTATCATTCTTACGCGGAGTCCGGGGCTGTGAGCGGAACGGATGCGGCAGCAGCACTCGGTCAAGAACCTGGAAAGGTGTTTAAAACACTGGTAATGCGAGGAACATCTAAAAAGATCTACGTTTTTCTCATTTCGGTAAACCATAAATTAGATCAAAAGAAAGCCGCAAGCTATTTAGATGAAAAAGCGATTGAAATGGTTAAAGGAAAAGAACTTCAACCTTTAACAGGGTATGTTCATGGTGGCTGTTCTCCGTTAAAGATGCGAAAAAAGTTTAGGACGATAATTGATATTGGTTCACAAAACTATGAGACAATATTAATAAATGCGGGAATGGTTGGTTATATGGTTGAAGTAACTCTCGAAAATCTGAAAAAAGTATTAGAGTTTGAGGTGGCGGATATAGTAGATTGATTCCGCAGCGAATACGAAGTTAAAGGCAAAGTTATTAGGATTTACGTGTTGAAATGTATAACAAATAATATGTTTGTTACTTTCCAATTTAGTAGTAGACTTTTAAGGTTTACTACTTTTTTGATACAAAGAAATGGGGAGTTGTACTGCATGTATTGCTAATGTACGTACAAAAGAGTATAATATAAATAAAAAGTTAGGAGCGATTATTATGGCAAAAACATCAAATATATATGTACGACTTGAGCCGGGGTTAAAGGAGCAGGCTGAATTGGTATTAGAGCAATTAGGCATTCCGGTTTCTAGTGCGGTGAATATCTTTTTAAAACAAGTGGTTATGCAGAGAGGATTGCCTTTTGAAGTTAAGCTCACAGCAGAACATCCAGTGGAGATGGGCAAACTGACCGAAGCGCAGATGAATACTGAATTGGAGAAAGGGTATACGGATTTTATAGAAGGGAAGACAAAATCGGCAGAACAGGTCTTTGCTAATATTCGTAAGGATTACAATTTATGAAATATAACATAGCAATGACAGAACAAGCCGAGGCGGATTTAGGAGTAATTTTTGAGCATATTGCATTTAGCCTTTTGGAACCTCAATATGCAGCAGGCCAAATCAATCGTTTAGAAAGCCAGATACTAAAATTAGAATTATTGCCGGAGCAATACAAATCTTATGATAATAAAGAGCCTTGGTTTAGCCGGGGCTTACGACAAATGCCGGTAGATAATTTTCTTGTACTTTATCTTGTGGAACAAGAAACGAAGATGGTTACGATAATTCGTATTATGTACGAAGGAAGAGATATAGATTTGCAGTTGAGAAAAACAACAATTTAGGGATGAAATATTATAAAACATATATAAAATAACATAGAAATCCTCAGTTCAGAGTTAATCCGGCAGTGAATGTTTTTTAATGAGAGAAGGAGCAACGTAGTATGAGAATTGAAAAATCAAGCCTGGTTTTTCATAAATTCTCCACACGTTGCCAGACACACCTATTGTTCCTGCCGTGCACACGAGGGAATGAACCCAAAGACTCTTCAAAAGATTATGTGACATTCATCCATTTGTATGACGATGGTTTAGTACACACATGTAGAGGTTGATGATTTGACGCACGAAGCTCGAAATTTAATGGCGAAAAATTCAGAGTTATATAGACTCGAAAAATAGCGTTTGATACGACTGCAATATTTATCAAAAATTATATCAAAAAAAATCTAAAAAATATCCCCTCATAAACGAGGAGAGATGAATCATCCAAATAAAACAAAAACCCCACCAAGCCCTTAAAATGCAGCTAAAACAGGTGGGACAGAAAGGAATTAAAATATGACTAAAATACTATTCGTCTGCCACGGCAATATATGCCGTTCACCAATGGCAGAATTTGTTATGCGTGATATCGTGAACGAGCAGGGATTCGGTGATGATTTCGAAATCGCTTCGGCGGCTACCAGTTCCGAAGAATTGGGCAATCCTCCCCACCGGGGGACCTGGGCAAAGCTGCGTGAATTTGGCATCGACACGACTGGTAAATATGCGGTCAAACTGACCAGCGACGATTATCCGCTGTACGATTATATGATTGGCATGGATCAATGGAATATCAAAAACATGCACCGTATAAGCGGCGGTGATCCGGAGGGGAAGATTCAGCGATTGCTTGATTTTACCGACCGCCCCGGCGATATTGCCGATCCCTGGTATACCGGCAATTTTGAACAGACCTATACCGATGTATACGGAGGATGCGAAGCATTGCTAAACCATGTTTTCGCAGAAAGAGGGCGGTAATGCATTATCTGGAGCGGGAATTTTACCGTCGCGATACACTGACGGTAGCAAAAGAACTGATAGGGAAGTACCTGGTGCGGGAATATGAAGGAACGCTGCTGGCCGGCCGGATCACGGAGACCGAAGCGTATATAGGGGCGATCGATAAAGCGTGTCATGCATACGGCGGCCGCAAAACCGAACGAACCCGGACCCTTTATGAGCCGGAGGGAACTGCTTATGTGTATTTCATTTATGGAATGTATCACTGTATGAATGTGGTTACCGAGCCGGAAGGAACTGCGGCGGCAGTCCTGCTTCGTGGTGTGGAAATGATACATGGACTGGAAGCCTCAGCCAGGCTGCGTTACGGCCGGGAATACGAAGAACTGACCAGGAGACAGTTGCAGAATTTTGCTGATGGTCCCGGGAAATTGTGTAAGGCAATGGCTATTTCCAGGGAACAGAACCGGGTCGATTTATGCAGTGCAGGATTCTATATTACCGATACATTTCCAGGGTGTATCAATGAGGAATTAGAAATCGGCGCATCACCGCGGATCGGTATAGACTATGCGGAAGAGGCCAAAGAGTATCCCTGGCGTTTTTATGTCAAATAAATAGTGTGCTGCAGAATAAAGCCCCTGCAGCACACTATATTGTTCTAATCAATTATTTCTTTAATAGCAGAGATATCACCATCGATCATCAGCGAATAATTCGTATAGTACACGACGAAGCCCGGATTGCTGCCCTTGGGTTTCTTGACCTGTTTCTTTTCAACATAGTCGATTTCGACTTTTTTGCTGCCGCTTCCTTTTGAATAATGGGCGGCCAGTTTACCGGCCTCTTCAAAGGTCCGGTCGGGCAGTTCCCTGCCTTCGGTTCGAACGATAACGTGGGAGCCGGGCATACCCTTGGCATGAAACCACCAGTCATTACCGGCGGCAAAATCAAAGGTCAGCCAGTCATTCTGGGTGTTATTTTTGCCGACATACATATGAAATCCATCGCTGGAAATATAGTGCAGAGGTTTATTGACAATTTTCCCCTTATGCTTAGAGGGTTTGCGGCGGATATATCCGCTTTCTGTCAATTCTTCCTTAATCTGCGCGAGATCGGCTTCAGAACGGGCGATATCCAGAGCCGTACTGACCGACTCCAGATAGGTAACATCGTCAGCGGTTTCACGGATTAGTCCGGTTAGTGCTTCAAAGGTCCGTTTTTGTTTATTATATTTATCAAAATACCGTTGGGCATTTTCCTGCGGCGTCTTATGTTCATCCAGAGGAATGGTGACCATTTCATTGGTATAATAGTTCAGGGCTTCCAGCTTTTTGGCCTCCGGCTCAAGATTGTATCCATAAGTATTGATCAATTCACCGTAAACCCTGAATTTATCCCGATTTTGTGTGTCTTTCAGCTGCCGGTTCTGGAGGTCGTATTTTTTGCGGTTTCGTTCCAGGGCAGTCTGGACGACCCTCCTTAGATCAACCGATTTCTGCCGGATCCGGGTAATCGTATTGCGGGAAGCATAGTAGGTCTTAAGCAGTGAAGAAACCGAAGTAAACGATTCTTTACGCAGATGGCTCATATGCTCTAGGGGGAGTGAGGCAAATTCCTGCGGGAGTTCGCCGCTATAATATATAGCCGGAGAGAAATTGCCGTCTTTCACCGCCTCAATAAAATGTGTAAAGGTAGTATATAAGTGCAATATAATTGATTCTGACCGGTCATTGGCCGGCAGATCGGAATCAATTCCGCTCAGATAGCAGATTTCCTCGGCAACCACCGGACTGATTCCGGTAAATCCGGTATAAAGCGCTTTGGAAAGAGGCATTGGCTTCTTCTGCAGATGAGCGGTAAAGTCTTCAAGCGACACTGTAAGCGGGTCAGCCTTTCCCATCGTATCGGGAATGAAATATTCCCGGCCGGGAAGTACTTCCCGCACCGAACTCATATTAGCGGAGACATGTTTGATACTGTCGATAATAATGTCGTCAGCGGTACAGAAAATGATGTTGCTGTGCTTTCCCATAATCTCAACCGTCAGAATTTTGCGGCGGGGATCACCGAGTTCATCCAAATGTTCAATTTCCAAATGAATGATCCGTTCCAGACCGGGCTGCCGGATATCCACGATCCGTCCGTTGCCTAAATGCTTGCGCAGGAGCATGCAGAAATTCGGAGCGGTCATGGGCCCCGGCTTATTTTCAGCAGTCAAGTATATCAAAGGCAATGATGCACTGGCTGATATATACAGACGCTTTTGACCGGCTGGTGATTTGATGGTCAGCAGTAATTCATCATGTTCAGGCTGAGAAATCTTGGCGATCCGTCCGTCCGTCAGTTCATTTTTTAATTCTTGTGTAATATTTGCAATGGTAATCCCATCAAACGCCATTTTAATACCTCCGTAGTATCAATTGTGAATCTGTTTCGAAACATTATAAGTTTTAGTATAGCAAAGAATAGACAAATAGTATATAATGGATATATTGTTTTAAATATCCCTAAAATGAAATTTTAAATTCCACCCTCTTTACCCAGAGTAGAATTAAGTCTTGCACAAGTAGAATTTAATCCTTCATATTACAAAACGACGCAATTGAGTAGCGTATAGTATTTCATTATT
>Ga0153940_1000094_pt1 | contig 57086 bp, 113 predicted proteins | sample TSNJ024MetaG_FD_104736 | JGI IMG/M metagenome (GOLD analysis project Ga0153940, IMG submission 104736) | Attine ant fungus gardens microbial communities from New Jersey, USA - TSNJ024 MetaG | ecosystem: Host-associated > Fungi > Mycelium > Unclassified | place: USA: New Jersey, Brendan T. Byrne... | reverse complement strand
TAATTTCATGTACCTGGAATATATTCATGCTTGCATTCTCCTTTCAAAACCCTTATAATAGGGGATGACAGTATAATTATTTATTCGATTCCCCGGCTGACTCCGCAGCTGGGGTTTTGCTATCCCCGGTCAGCTTATTAAACAGCAAATCAAACAGTTTGCTGACATCGCCCATTGTGCAAAACTTCCCCGGGTCATGTGCCGCTTCGTCGCCTATGTGTCCGGAAACCCGACAAAACATTTCCCTAAAGTCCGCTGCGGTCATGGATTCAGCATATTTCAATGCTCTCATTTTTTCCGGCATAACTTTCGCCTCCTCTCTTAATTGATATGTTGTAACCACTTTGATGAAATTTTCGTTTTCATCTTGATTCGCAAAATTCGCGCTGGGGCAGTAACTCCGCAGTGAACAATTCACGCAACTGCTTTCATCACATATCTGATTAACCTTCTCGAAAAATTCTTTTACTTCCATACCTCTCTCCTTTACTGTTTTTACCTTCCTACGCCTTTAGCTAAGTGTTCAATGATTGCCAGTAGCTTGTCATTCTGGCGGCCCAATTCGTGAACCGTAGTGCTCAAGGAGTAGCTTTTTTCTCGATATTTCTGAGCTTCTTCTTTCAACTCGTGATTCTCTTTTTCAAGCCGCACCATTTTTTCTGTCACTTCTCCCCATTCCATGTTTTCGCCTCCCTCCTCAATTTATTTTAACGGTAATGGGCGACATCACTTCCAGCCGATCCCCCAAGTCATCCACCGACATATCCCCATCCACAGCCACGTTATAATCCTTGATTGTGGCGGCCGAAAATGCTTTGCAGAACTGAATTAGATGCGGCGGCAACACTCCGACCACCACCTTGCCCCTAATGTCATCAGCGGATACGGATGCCGTTATAACAGGTGCTCCTGGGTGCATGCCAGACAAAATATCTATAGTGGCCTTGTGCTGCGTTACTATCAATAATTCGTCCGGGCCATATGTGTCAAGGCCGGGGGCCGTAAATACAGATACGTGATTAACATCCAGGTCAGCTTCGATAATCTCACTTGTGTTCCCGAAGATTGTACCGCGCGGTATGATAGGAGCAAAATATTCGCCAATATCATAGATATGTAGCATGACTGCCGCTGGTAACGTGGATATAACCGTGGATACAGCATCTTGATTTCCGATTTCGTTTCCCATGTTTTCGAGTTCCTTGAATGCTGGAAATCCGAATACTGTGACATTGCATGTTTTGATAATCTGATTAAGCTTCATTGTCTTCTCTCCTATTCTTTATTCGCTGATTACTTCCGGCTCCCTCTCCGGCCGCACACGGGCGGGATTAGTCCGCACGATAAATGGATTGAGTGCGCCGTCATTGACGATGTAACAGTACTCCGAATCGATTTTCTTATTTTCTTGCTCCAAAGTCACGGTTTCCTCCAATCACATTGCCCAAATCATCCATCTCGTCCCACAAATAGCGGCCTTTGCCGCTGTTCCGCCATTGTCCCATGCCTCTCAGTTCTCCGTAATCAAGCCATTCCCTCACGGCATTGATATGCGCGTCACACAGGCACGAGATCGTAAAATCGATGTAGGCACCCGCCGGAATGGTCTCGCTGTTTGCTAAGGCAATTCGTTCGCCCTGCGCTGTCTGCCCTCTTAGTGGGCGCTGGCAATTTCCGATCTCTCCGGTAAAAACGATTGGTATCATCCGTTCTTTCACGAAAATCAATCCATCAATTTCCTTTTTGTATGCCTTGATTTTCGATGAAGCTGAATTGGGCACTTTTCGCAAGCAACCGCAGGCATCCTTGAAAAATCCTTTCACCTGGTAGTCCCACATGATGGGATGTCCTTCTTTGTTGCGCGGGAAGATGGTCATTGATTTTTCAATCGCTTCATCAACTCCGATTGCCGCGACTTCTTCGGCACGTGTCGGTGCATCAGGCGCGTTGGATGCGATAAACGTGCTGTGGATTTCCGGATCACTGCTCGCCGTTCCTAAAATCTCCTCCGTAAATGTTACTCTTACTTTTAATTCCTTCATTTCTGATCTCCTCTTCTTTGTTGATATTTTAGTTTTTGAATCCTGTGCTGTGCCTTTGCGCTGCTACACTGTGCATGGCAGTTCCTTTGCTGTGACCTGCCTGGCCTGGCTGTGCAGTTCCTCGGCTATTCAAGACTATCCACAACCACGCCCAGCGATGCTCTGCCTTTGCGCTGCTACCCACAGCTTCGCCACTCCTTTGCAGCACTTTGCCTTACTTTGCTGCGCCCTTGCCATACTCCGCCATGTTATCCTGCGCTATGCCTTTGCAACGCGCTGCGTTTCCCTTGCCATGCCACCCTTTGCGACACCATTCCGCGCCTCGCCCTTGCCGCCCCGTGCCCTGCAATGCCTTTGCAACGCCCTACCTTGCCGAGCAGCTCCTTTGCCAATCGGCGGTTAGCACTGCCCTTACCGTTCGTAGCCCTGCCTTGCTCTGCCAACCATCGCTTTGCTTTGCCATCGCCACCCTAAGCCACTCCATTGCCACCCCATACAAAGCTATACCATCGCATCTCATTGCGTTGCCATTCCTTTGCTAATCAACGCCGCCCTCGGCCAAACCATGCGTATCCATCGCGTTTTTAGCAATTCATAATCTCATTCAATGTCACCCGCCTACCGAGAACAATACTGGCGGCCTGCATTGGATTCATGTTCGTTTTCCGAGCCAACCGCTGTAATTCCACCAGCCGGTAGTTGTTCGGGCTGTCCTGACGGTCATAATAAGTTTGCTGGCAGAATCCGCAGATTGTCATGACTTGCTGTCGTGACAAATGACTTCGGGAAATGTTGGCGTTGATTTCCCCGGCGGCTATGATTAGCGCCTGTTTTTCTTGACTTGGTTTAATTGCTGGCATAATGTCATCTCCTTTTTGACAATTGTTGCATTATATTAATTACTGGTTACACTTGTTGCTATTTTCTCCAAGTTCTCCTATAATCAAAGTACAGGTACTGGCATGCCGAGTACAAAAGAAGGGAGAAAATTACGATGAAATCATTTAACGATTTCTGTCAGTCAATCACCCAAGAACATCAGGATGAATGGTCGAGGGAATTAAATGCACGGATGCTTCAAATCCGGCTACCCCTCACGGACGAAACCGTTGAGGAATTCTTGTCATTTGTATTGAATTCCAATATCGAAATGACGCTTAAGATTCTTCGGCAGTATCATGAGTGGCTTTCGGATTAAGCGAAAGCTTTAGCTTCGGCGCAAATGTCTCATAAACTGGGGCTGCCTGCCGCCCTTGTAATTCAATTATGAGGGTGGCGATTTCTTTGGGTGTTGCTTTGATTGTTACTTTCATAGTTTTTCTCCTTTTCTTATCCTACTTTTTCATCACTTGCGATGGTATGCAGATTGAATATAGTAGATATTGTTGTGAATAACATCTGCTTCTCTTTAGGGGACAATTCATCCGTCCCGTTCAAGATTTCTTCAATCTGATCAAGGCGTTCCTTCAACTTTTTGGATTTTTTCACTTTCTCACCTCACTTTCTTTTTTTTATTTTCAAGCAATCTTCCTTTCCATCAAGGGCAATATACATTCTTGTTTCAATAAATCGTAAAGAAACAATCTGCCCTTCTGCGTCCAATAGGAATGCTCTCTTGAATGTTGAATACCTGCGGCATCGGCGTAATTATGAGTCTTTGGCTTCAAATACCCTTGTCCTTGGTATTTTGCATATAAAACCCAAGTTCCGCTCTGCTGATACTGAATTCCCATTTCGTGAAGCATTTTATTGAACGCTATCGCCGACATCCCGTAATCCTTGGCGATAATCGTTGTCGCAATCAAATCCTTGCACTGGAGAATCAAGTCGTAGTACGATGCCTTTGGTTGCAACTGCTCGATTACTTTCTGTTGCTCCACTACCTGTCCACCCAAGAACCGGCAGCGGTCTTTCAAACTGGCCATGGATTGCTCGGCCATCTTTAATGCTCTGGCCATGACCTGTTCGGGAGTGTTCCAAGCTTTTTCTAAATCGAGAAAGTGTTGTCTTATCTCCATTCCCTTATCAGTTCTTTGGAGCATGCAAATTTGTTTTGCCATGTCAACCGATAAGTCATAGTCTTCAATCTCCCTCGATACGGTTCTGTGTCCCTCCATTTGAACCCGTACTTTTTTGTTCGGGGTTGAAAAATCGATTCCCTGCTGAAATCCGTATCCGGCATATCGTTCAAACCACTTGCTAAATCTCTCGGTTCCTGCCAATCCGCTTTCACTTGAAAGCAAATCATATAAATCCCTCGCTGATACCGTCGGCTGCTCTGATTCATAATTGATTCTAATTAACTCGTTCATAGTCTCCTTTCTTTCAACATCTTTGATTTTCAATATTATGTATCTCACCTCACTCCCTACTTGCTTTGTAAGTATATATTACCACTGCGTGAGTAAGATGTCAACACTTTTTTTAAATTTTTACTTGCTTAGTGAGCGAAAATATGATATATTATATTTATAAGGAGGTGTTAATTTGAAAGAGCGTATAAAAAAAGTAAGGGAAAGTCTTAATATGAGCCAAGCAGAATTCAGCAAGGAAATATTGGTCGGTTCGTCCACGGTAGCAATGTGGGAGCTGGGAACAAGGAGCCCCAAAGACATACACATTTCGAAAATATGCGAAAAGTTAAGTATAAGTGAAGTTTGGTTGCGGACCGGCAAGGGCAATATGAAAAAAGATCTTTCCATAGAAGAAGAAACATATGGACGCTTCGGGAAGATAATGGAAGTGGGAAGTCCCATTAAGAAGAATATGGCTACAATGCTTCTAAAGATAGTAGAAACACTTCCGGACGAACAATGGGAAAGCATCTATGAGGAATTCAAGGCTTGTATCGACAGAGTAGAAAGGGTAGAAAAAGAGAGCGAAGACTAAACCTCGCTCTCTAAAACACTCCTTATTAAACTAATGAGACTTTTCAGGAATTTTGCGCTATGTATTTTGTCAATCAATTCATGCAGTTCGTTTTTGAGACTATCCACGTATACACACCCCTTTCACTACTGGCAAACCAAATATTCATTACAGATTTGCCGATGTGTATATTATAACTGCACACCAACATCATGTCAACAGGAAAATAGAACACAGGTTCGACTTGTTTCGACACGCAAAAGTATTTACCACAAACCTTAAATTTGCCCCTGCTGCTAATGGAATTTTTTCGGCAAGGGTGCATTTTTATACTCAGGGTCAGGGAGGGACGATAATGGCAAAAGCAAAAAAACTACCAAGTGGCTCCTGGCGGTGTTTGGCCTACAGCCATAGCGAACCGGTCTATGAAGCAACCGGTCAGCCAGTGCTGGACGGGAACGGAAAGCAGAAACAACGGCGGGTGTATGAATCTTTTACGGCCGGCAGCGCCAAAGAGGCTCAGTATATGGCTGCGCAGTTTCAGATGGATAAAGGTAAGACTCCAGCAAAGAAACCGGCAATACATGGCGATATGACGCTCACAGAAGCTATTGACAAATACATAGACAGTCGCATCCCGCTGGAGCGTTCTCCCACGACTATCCAAGATTATCGATGCATCCAGAAATGCGGTTTTCGCGATTTGATGGACATGCAGTTAAAGGATTTTGATGAAGAAATTTTGCAGGAAGCAGTCAACATGGAATCGCAGCGAAAATCTATTAAAAACGGTATTAGAACTATCTCCGCAAAGCGATTAAGAAATGAGTGGGCTCTTATTGCTGCTGTTTTGAAAAAGTATCGCAAAGAGCTTGTATGTGAGGTGGAATTGCCTCCAATAAAAGAACGGGTACCGGAACTGTTGCCAGCAAAAACCGTGATAGATATCATTCGTGGTACCGAAATCGAATTAGCCGTATTATTAGCCGCATGGTTATCATTTTCTATGTCAGAAGTGCGCGGTTTGACAAAATCAAAATCTATATCAGGGGATTGCATCAGGATCGCAGAGGTTATTGTTGATGTTTGCGGCAAGCCCATCCGCAAGGACATGGCAAAGAATCAATACCGGAATCGTACCCATCATATTCCACCTTACATTATGCAGTTGATTCATCAGGTAGATGGTGATATACTTGTACCGATGAGCGGACACACTTTGTACCGCCGGTGGATTCGATTATTGAACGACAATGGCCTACCGCATATGACCTTTCATGATCTGCGCCATCTTAGTGCTTCTATAATGGCACTGCTCCGGATACCCGATAAATATGCACAAGAAAGGGGAGGTTGGAAATCTGATCGGATAATGAAACGCGTATATATGCAAACACTTCCCGATGAACGAAGAAAAGTGGATGCTATGATTGATAATTATTTTGAAAATATAATAAAACCAGAGGTCGGCGAAATTGACCAAAAAAAATATCAAGCGTGGCTTGTCTTGTTTGAAAAAGAAGATTCGGAAGATTCAAAAAATGAATTTTTATTGTTCATGCAACACGAAAAACAACACGAACCGGGAAAATAAACGTAAATACGCCACTTTTAAATAGCGGTATACGGGTTAAAAGCCCGTTAATTAGAAAGTTAAAAAACAAAGCAAATTCAACGAATGCCCGTACTTAAGCGCTTTGCGGATAACGAAGTACATAATATATACCGTAAAAATAGAACAAAAAATGCATAAATGTAATGCTATGCAACACGAAATGCAACACGATAATAGGCAGCCGGACATCTAATACGGTATAAGCGACTACCGATGATACGCTTTATTAAAAAACCAGATTGTCAAGAGAACCCCCGCTGGAATTTAAACTGGCGGGGGTAAATTTGTAGCACAGAGTATTAATATTTGTATCCCATCTTTTCTTCTTTTTTCTCTGCCGCATCGTGATTATTGTATTCTGTCGTCTCATAGATGTAGAGATCATGCAGGGCAGTCCCCTGCGCTTTCATATCGGCGTATCTCTTGATCTTGCGGTTCAGGTCCACGATAGCACATTTGATACAGCTGCCACGTTCATAGAGCGGACAGGCCAAATCCCTAAGACACAGTGGTGCCGCAAACATATTTGCGCTTTCCATTATTTTCCAGTACATGTCCCATAGCCCGTTCCGGTACTCCGTCAGAAATGTTTCAACACTGTTGACGTTCGGAAACGACGCGTTTGCTTTTTGTGGATAAATCTCAACCTCGAACAAATCGAACGCTTCTGATTGCAGGTATTTTCGGATATTTTCATCTCTGGTACCCTCCATGCGTGCCTCGCGCTTTTTCCCTTGGATGCCCATTGATAAGGCCTTGACAAACGCTGTATTTTCAAATTCTTCAAATGCATACAGATAATTCACGGTATTCTGAATCTGTCTTATGCAGTCGGCTTTATTGACCATTTTTCTACCTCCTTAGAAATAAGATGTCCGCGGGTTGCCGTCCATCATCTCTTTGTGCGTGCCGCTCTGCATCTCTTTCCATCTCTCGATATGCTTTCTGTTTTCGAGCAACACGTGCAGATCGTGTTCCGCCTTGGTAAGCCCTTTGGACTCCGACCTAACCAATTCGTCAATGGCCATATCTAATTTTTCGATATATTTTTGTGTATACATAGCCTACACCTCCCGGCATCTGCGCAAATGTTCCACTCCACGAAGATCGAAGAAATCAGCCATATTGTTATTCAAGTACAGCGGGATTCTTGTCCGGCCACGCTCCGGCAGATCAATCCCGAATTCCTGATCGCCAAAGGTGCATTGTGCTGTTTTTCCGCAGCTCGTTGTGATTCTGCAAACAGTCTTAAGCAGCGGGATAGCAACCGTTTCCCCTGACAATAATATTGTAACAGGAAGGCTTTCTCCGGCCTCCGGCAGTGGGGATGTTAACACCAAGCAGTATTTTGTGCTCGGTTCCAAGGCCGTGGGGCCGGTTACGGTAATTTGCAGATCAGTACCAACCACAGCAATGGCGGTTGACACAAGTTTCGTAAAGCAATTTTTGCATGCACTCATTTTTATTCTCCTTTAAATTTTTTGATTTATTTGTTTGAGTTGCTCGATCATTTCGGCAGTGTTCGAAGCGTTGTACCTTGTGTTTTCAAGATTCTCTTTTGTCAGTTCAAGAGTTCTCATGTTGATTAACATATTATTCACCGCGACGGTTAGAATTGTAGCGGTCAAAAGAGATCCCCACCAAGCGCCCACAGAGCTGCGTATAGCAATCTCGTTATCGGTAATCGGTTGTTTCCTCGCCCGAAACCACTGTCGGCTCATCCGCAACACCGCCTTTGCCCATGAATCCATTCACGGCTTTTTCAATACTTACGCTTGCGCCGTTTATGATTCCTATAAATTTCTTTCTTTTTTCCGGATTCTCAATTAGTGTTCCGGCGTATAACAACCCCAAAACTTGAAGTAGTGGCATCTATTCACCTCATCTTTCCTTGTATTTGTACGGTTTTCATGGTATAATAATTATGGTATGGATAGGGTAGCTCCCGAATGGCGGTTTCCCGATCGCCTTCCATACCATAAACATTCGGGACGACAAATTACGGGAGGTTTGTATTTTTATGCCAAATTTCATTGATTTAACGGGACAAAAATTCGGGAGGTGGGTAGTACTTGAACGCGCCGAGAATGACAGGAACAAAAATACACGATGGTTATGTCGCTGCAAATGCTCAAAAGAACGCATCGTGCAAGGAGATCATCTTAAAAGCGGTGCGTCCACAAGTTGCGGGTGTTTTCGTAGTGAATTCACGCAGAAAAGAAGCAAAACGCACGGAATTAGCAAATCTCCATTATATTCATGCTGGATCCATATGTGGCAACGTTGTACAAATCCGAGAGACAAGAGCTACATAAATTACGGCGGCAGGGGCATAAAAATAGATAGCAAGTGGCAGGATTTCGAGCCGTTTAGGGATTGGGCATTATCACATGGTTATTCAAACGATTTGACTATTGACCGTATAAACGTAAATGGTGACTATGCGCCATCTAATTGTCAATGGACAAACAGGCTTGAACAAAACCGCAATCAAAGGGTGCGCTCGGATAATACAAGCGGATGTCGGGGCGTATGCTGGGATAAAAGAAGCAATAAATGGCATGTCACGATAAGCATTAATGGAAAGTCCAAGCATATTAAATATTGTGTAGATATAAACGATGCCATTATAGCCCGCAAGAATGCCGAACTTAAATATTGGAAAAAAGAGAAAAGCGACTAATGCCGCTTTTCTTTCACTTTAACGGCAAATGTACGATTCGCTATTCAATTTCGTTAGCACCAACCATTGCCACGATCATCGCGATCCCCGCGTCCGCATCTGTCAATGCCTCTAACACATGCGCTGACTGTCTCCGCAAATACGGGTGTTACGTTGGGCTTGTGTTCAAGTTCGCGCTCGATCATGCCGAATTTTGCGTTCAGATTCTCCTGAAGCTCTGCAAACATGCCGCTGACAAACAGCTGATTCTTCTGCTCCTGGATAACCATGTCTTTCTCGATCAGTTTTCTTTCCAGATTCTTTTCGTAAATTTTGTTCTGCTCGATGATACCGGCATCCCTGGACGTGACAACATCCTTATCAATCTGACAATTGCTTACGCAGCAGCAAGGATTAGTCAGCCGACTACGGACCTCATCAAAGTCGCGATCATGATTATGTCCTTCACCACAACGGCCGCCAAACAGCCCACCGCCGGAAAAGCAAGCGAAGAATAACAAAATAATGATCAGAAATCCCAGACCACCGCCGCCGCCGAGTCCCCAACCGAGGCCACCGCCGCCGATAGAATCGTTCTCGATACTATAACTTGCCATGTTTTTTATCTCCTTTCATGATTTTTATGTTAAAGGCAGAAGCCTATAAACATTGATTTTATTTCATCCTATCTAGCTTTTCGCGATACGAATTTACCGGAGCACCCGCCTGTCGAGTGGGAAAAGACTGGCTTGCGCTGAAATTAGATGGCGCTTGTCTATATTGCGATTCCTGGAATCGATCTTTTATCTTGTTAAGACTTAGGCCATTGCTCGACAAAATTCCATTTACAGCTATTTTGACGGCGGGATTGCGATCCAATATAGTTGATATCCTGTTAACCATGGGTGCGCCCCCGACGGCATCAATGGCCCTGTACAATCCCTCTTCGCTACTTCCAAACTGCTTTGCGCCCTGGATGGCCTGATCAAGCATCTGTTTGCTTTCGGGGTTTGACTGTATCCTTGCTGCTGCGTTTTTGCTCACTTTGCTTACTGTCCTCACCAACGAATTTAAGTCCATCTTTTTCCTCCATTTTGGTTATTTTGTCAGATAACTTTTGAATAGTAGCCAAAAGAGTCGCATTGATTTCCTGTTGCTGTATTGCCTGCTCCTGCAACAACTCTTCTGCTGACTTCGGTGGTATGATGTCGCCCAGCTCCACAAGGCGGTTATAGAACCCCTCTGCTTTCGATATGGCTTCATTTAACGTTGATTCGAGTTCATTGCAGTACTCAAGTGTATGGCCTATCAAGACCTGCTGGTTTGATTGAAATTCCAGAATGTCCCTTCCGGCGATAACGCGGGTTGGATAACTGTTTATGGTCCCATTTTCAAAAGAATAATTCATTCATGCCCCTCCTGTAATCCTATAGATATTTCTCCAATCAATGCCAAAACATTTAGATTGTCCGCGCAATCAATAGAAAGATAGAAATCAAACATATCCTCCGCTTCTGCCTCTTTGTATCCGATTCGCATCAGCTGCTCAATGAATTGTTTTTCGTTCATATAATTTTCCGTACCTCCGCTACAAAGTCATTCAGCGGCACGCCGTAGCTTCTGGCAACACTCTCGCCGCACTGAATACCACTTTGCAGCATTAATTTAAAGCGTTCCCGTTGTGCGTCGCCCATCCCGTTTACGAAGAGTCTGGCGCAGTTCTCGGCAGTGACTGAATGGCTATCGGTTTCTTTCTTTTTGCCGGCCGGTGCATTCTTGGGTGCCGGTGGCTGAATTAAATTACTTACCATCTCCAAACCTCCCGTAGCTCATTGACAAAACGATGCATGCAGCTTCAATAAAATCCTTGCTGAAATGCTTCTTTTCCTTGGCTTCTTTGATTGCGTCAAGCGTCATTTCTGTTAAATCTGTCAAGGCTTCGTCTAATTTGTTAATCACGCTGAAACCTCCTGTCACGTTCATTTCTTATATGGTAATTTTAAGGGATTTAGAGGAAAGAAAAGCATTTGAATAATGCTTATAAAACTTAGAAAAAGTGTTAGAAAAATGCAATAAAAAAGAGACCTCTTATAATCAAAGAAGTCTCTTGTGTCTGAATCTATTTCGTTTTTCTCCTGCCAGCGTTTGCCGGATACAGCACAACGGGCAGACCATCCGGCTGATTCTTAAAAAAGGCGGAATTTCTATAGTCCAGGGTATATCCATTGTCAAAAGCAAACTTGGCGCAGTCGGGATACTTTTCAATGTGTGCCGTTACCCTACCGGCAAAAAGAATATATCCGTCTTTGTCGTAATCAGCGCTCTTCAATTCGTCAAGACTTTCTGAAATGCAATCCAGAATATTTTTTAACACCAGATTCTCCAGCTCTAATTTTTCTGTTTTTGTCATTTTGTCTCCTTTCGCTTCGCTCTTATTTTTCATGACACCTTACTGCTCTTCTGTGTGTATACGCTTTTTACAAGAACATATACGCGCCTCACAAAAGTATCACTGCCAATTCTTTCTAAGTAATCCACGATTGATTTAATATACGTTTCGCGTTCGGTCATAATTTTTTACCTCCTCCGCACATGCTTCTCACAAAGTAGTACGCGCACCTTGTCAGTGTCACATTATTAGTTCTCTCTAATATTTCCATAATTAACTTGATGTACTCCTTATGTTCTGCCATGATTTATATCTCCCTTCATCTCTGCACGCCGTATATGGCCTGGTGTTTTTTTACTATTCCTTCAAAAATCTGCCGCAATTTCTTATCTTTGCTGATAACATCCATCTTTGTCAGAGTTTTTGCTTCGGTTTTAGTAGCTCCTCGCCTCACCATATCTTTTCTGCGACGGATTAAACGGCTGCCCAATAAGATGCCGGAACTTTCTTCCAGTTCTTTGTATATCATTCCCCGGAATTTTACCGGGCTTAAATGATATGTCGCTACCATCGTATTGATAGCGCCGTTCATATCAGCACTCCAGTGGTCAATGCTCGGGTTTGTAAACACTTTTAATGTGGTTTCCAGCTTCGTCGCTGATTCCTGCGCTGTCTGCTCAATGACGGCAAGGCGCTGATCTTGGATTTCCAACAGTTGTCCCTGTGCCTCTAACTTTCGTTCAAGTTCTACCGTGTTCCGCGCCATTTGCAACATCATCTCGGCTTGCGTAAGCTGCGGGAGATTATAGCCTCCTTGTTTGCGGATGGCCGGAAGCACTTCGGCGGTGACCCAACGTTTAAATTTCTTTGCGCTGGGCAATTCACTCATGATGATAAGGGCATACATGCCGGATTCGTTAATAAGAGTCGTTTGCTGTTCGCCTCCCCTTGAAGGGATACCTCGTTTCAGGGTATCCTCTGCATCCACATGCCGCACTACTGCGTCATAGGGCTTTGCGTACCCCAGAGCAGTCGCGATATCCCTACCAACGAACCAGCCTTCTCCATCAATATCCACTATCCTAACTTCTCCGAATTCTGGATTGTTAAAAATCTGTAATTCATTCATGATAAAAAATCTCCTCTCAAATTTTGTGCTTGAAGGAAATCTCTGCTCATGCTATAATATTCATGAGAGAGATTTCGTCCAGAACACTTGTCAAACTTTCCACGGTGGAGCAAGTGTTCTATTTTTTTGCCCATTTTAAAACTTCTTCTTTTTCAATCCTCCAATCTCTTCCTAATTTGAATCCTTGCAATTCGCCAGATTTTAATGCACGTTTAACAGTCATCTCACTAATTTGCAAAAATTCCGCTAATTGTTTTGGCGTTATAATTTCTGGAAGATTATCTAAACCCAAACATATCACCTCCTATAATTTATTATAACTAACTATAACACACTATTACAAATGTGTCAATGTCTTTTTAAGAATATTTTTTCCGATTGCAATTTTATACAATCTGCCATATAATAATTTCAACAAAAGAAAAGGACGGGGAAATATTATGGCAATGATGAAATGCAGGGAATGTGGGCAAGACATAAGCGACAAGGCAAAAATTTGTGTTAAATGCGGTGCTAAAAATATTAAGGGCAGACAGAGGAGACAATTAAGAGTTGTAATACCTATGATTATATTTTTACTCATCTTATTCGCGAGCGTAATGATGACCAGCGTGAAATAAGATAGGCGCATAATATGAAAGCCAGCAATTAAATTTGCTGGCTTTTTGAAATGCTCTATATAACGAATTTAATATCGAATTGAGTTATTTGTCTTGTGCTTTCATTATACATAATCCATATTTCAGAAATTTCATCGGTTACATTTGTGCATCTATAGGCTTCGTCCGTATTGGCCACAATATCCATGTTACCGTTGGGTGTAATTTTTAAAGATTCCCAAAACCATTCCTCTGAAACATATGTCATGGCCGTCGCCCCGATAATCTGTATCCTTGACACGCAACCATCTTCAAGGCCAATAAAGACATATCCGCCGTCATTCCCTTTATAACTTATTTTATCAGCATCCTGCGTAGCAGGTTCGCCAATAATTGATATCGCATTATCCACACTTTTCCCGCCAGTAGATATAAGTGTTCTCATGATAGCGTATTCATCATTAACGTTGGTGCTTTCAGCCTTAGAAGCTGGCGCTGCTTCTTTTACTGGTGTATCACTAAAGACAGATTTTCTACCATGAGCCACAAACATTCCCACTATAAAAACCAATATAAAAATAATTCCAAATTTCTTCATACCTCGCATTCTCCTTTTCCTTCTTTTTCTCAATCATACCAGATAGCAAGAAAATTGTCGATAGCCATTTGCGCGACCGAATAGAAAAGGCACGGTTTCCCATGCCTTGGTTTTGGTTATTGAGTTTTAAAAGCTACCTCCTATCTTTCTGTATACCTAAGATAATTCATATCGTCAAACCGTGCACCATCTACTGCTTCGGCGGTGTTAAAATCATCATATTCGACTTCTGCATAAGTGCTTGGTAATCCGTAGCTGCCGCATTCCTCGTCATCATCACAGAAAACGTCTGCGTTCATGATCATTGCGTCATAAGCCTCTTCACTGATTTGACCAGCGTTGTACAATTCAAGTGCTTTCTTAAAATATTTATTACGGCTCATGTTTTCTCCTTTTCTCCCCGTCAAGCCGATAGGTCAGCTGCTTACTTATGCGTATCTCTTGGAATAATCCTTAAACCATTCATCTGCTTTTTCTGCTGTTTCAACACTACCAAATGAATGAAAGTATTCATCTCCAAGCTCCAGATTTATGATTTGATACTTGTTCTTTCTTGCTTTTAAATCCTTTACCAGATAAAACCCTTCGCCGCATTTGCTTGTTCCTTCTTTTAATATTTCGAAGGTATGAATTTTGTAGGTTGCGTTGTTTGTCGCGGTGATTGTCGTGTTTTTCATCTTTATTTCCTCCGTTTACTTTGCTGTTTTACTGTAATTACATTATAGCACATGGGAGTATGTATGTATATTGACATAATCCCCAAATTTACATGGCCTTATGTGCGATATCTTTGTTGCATTTGTACATGGTCTTATGTGCTCAATTGTGATACAATGGTATTACAAGGAAAAGAAGGATATTTTAATTACCTAATAGGAAGGGGAGCGACATGCAAGAAGAGAAGAAAAGTACTTATGTGGGCTTCACAGAGGCACGCAAGGAAGCGAACAGGCGGTATATGGAAAAATTCGTTGAGGTCAAAGTCCGGATGACGCCGGATGAAAGAGACGCAGTGAAGGCCCACGCTGCTAAGATGGATGAAAGTACCAATGCATTCATCAAACGCGCTATTGACGAAACTATGGACGCTGACGGGCATATTATGAAGCCCGTGGCCAGTCCAGCAAAATAGAGAAAATGGAGGGAACAAAAATGGCTAAATACACTATATATCATGTCTGCGGACACAAAAGCGAGGCTGAACTTTTCGGGAAAAACGACTATAGAAAAAGCAGAATCGCATATCTTGAAACTACTATATGCGCAGCATGTCGCGCAGAAGAAAAAGCCCAGGAATCCGGCGGCGAGTGGGTCAAAATGTCTTACAAGGAGTATAAGGCCGAATACAGCCATTGCGAAAAAATGGACTATGATCCAAAGGACAAAACAATCATGGTCTTAGTAGCGCCAAAGACAAACAAACAGATGGCCGAAGAAGAATTGAAAACGTTGGGCATTCCGGAAAAAGCGATTGAACATGCATTTGATATCGGCCATGAAAAGTATAAAAAAAATTATCAAAGAATATTGGAAAAAACAAAAGGTCAGGAGCTTCCCGCGGAACAGCAAGAAGCTAAAGAAATAATCGAAACCGTAATTAAAGTTTTTGAAAAATATGATTTATAAGGAGGAAACATGAAAGTAAAAGGCGTATGGAATATAAAGCAAATGCCCGTGAAATATGTGGCAGAACTGGAAAATGGCGAGTTGGCGACATTTAATATAGTCCCCTTCCGGAATGTGTCGGCTGACGAATTAACCCCATTCAAGGGACATCACCCCACCCGCCAGAGCAGCACCGAAATGCCAGAATATTTATACAGGTTTTACGGTCTGGAGGTTTGACAAGTGCCACAGCATCTTGTATAATAATATTGTCATTCCCACCGATAGGGGGATGTGGATTGAAATACAAAAAGTAAAAATGACACAAAAAGAAAGAAAAATAGCGGAAGACCGGATAAGCGGAACCCGCTATTTTTTTTAAAATTCCTATAATGATTTTGCAAAAACCCCTTGACGAACTAACACTATAGTGTTATACTAGTATTAAGTTAAAGAACAGAAAACACATAAAAAAGGAGAATGAAATTATGAAAACACCAACAATGAAAGAAATTAACGAAATGAAAAGAATAGTTAAGAAAGCAACTGGAGGGAACATGAAAGACATCGAAATCACATCTTGCAGTGCCAGTGTAATCAGTTATAAGTATTTCGCTACAAATCATGATCGCGTAACTAATAATTACACTCACGGAACGGTTGAGGTGTAATATGAAATTACAAAAACTAAGAGTCCGGGCCGGATACTCCCAGTCTGGACTTGCAAAAGCGGCAGGGGTATCCTATTCCCTGATCCGCAATATTGAACAAGGCCAGAAACGCATCGAGGGAATGTCAGGCGAAAAGTTGTATAAGCTTGCGCTGGTGCTGGGGTGCCGCATGGAGGGTTTTCTCGATACGAACAGTCTTGTGCGAGAGGTCAAGAAGAATTACATAGGCTCAGCATGGGGGAGTTTAAGGACAGAGGAGCAGGAGATGCTTCTTGACGGCGCGAATGCAGTTGACGGAAGAACCGGAAACAATATGACGGGCGATGGTGAATGCACTATTGACCTTTCCGTATACCCGTTTTCGGCGCATGGAAGAGTCGTGGATGGTGAAATTGAAATTGCTGATATCGCAGTCATATACAATAGCGAAGAATAGGAGGTTGACACATTGAATAGTAAGCCTATTCCCACAGATACCCAATTTGGCCGACTAACGGTAATAAGAATATCCGGCCGATATGAAAAGGGTCACAGTGCATACTATGATTGCCGGTGCGAATGTGGCAATGTTGTGTCTGTTAGAGGCGATACATTGAAATGCGGAGACTCGAAGAGCTGCGGATGCATCCATGACGAGCTTCTGAGAGAGAAGTCTAAAAAGGCTTATGACAAGAATTTCAAGGATGGTACTAATATTCCCAAGCTGAAATTTGATTCGCGGCAATCAAACAATACGTCAGGAGTACCTGGCGTGAGTTGGCACAAGAAAAGTCAAAAATGGTGGGCGAGAATACAATTTATGAAAACATCGTACTCGCTAGGGTTTTTCGATAATATTGAGGATGCTAGCAAAGCTTATAAACGGGCAAAAGAAGAGTTGCACAGAAAATATCTGGAAGAGAAAAAGAACACATAAACAAAGCCCCGGCTCATCACCGGGAGAAAAGGATGAACAAATATGAAAAGATATGAATTCACAGATTCGCACGAATTGAGCGAAGAAGCGTTTTGGGTTTACAGTAATAGCAGTTTTGCTTTTTACAAATCGGGTGACACTTTTTATGTGGCTGATAATAGTTCGGTTGATCCGTGGAAACTTGGAACTTTGGAAGACGTTGAAGAATATCTATTGGTTTTTGCTGATAACGGCGGATGAAATCATACAAAACCTTAGAAATAGCGGGAACCGGACAGCTGGAACCCGCTATTTTTTTATAAAACTCTTATAATCTTTGATTTTACTTTTTTAGACAAAATATCTGCCTTTGATTTGGATATGTTCATGGCGAAAGTAATTTCTATGATACTTTTGTTCCGGCTCCGAAGGTTGAAAAACTCCATTTCCTCCGGCGTAAAATTACATAGTGTACGGAACCGCTCAATTTCTGGCATTGTAAAATCGCATATTTTGAGTTGCTGGGCCATTAAATTGCTCCATTCAAAGAGGATGCCGTTATTAGCATCCCTGATTTTATTTGCTTATTCTGCATATTCCCAATGATATCCATATGCTGTACTTTTTGTATTTTTACAACATCTAAGTATTGATCCACCAGCACCCTTTCTATATGAATTTGCTCGCGCCGCCTCGCATGCAGATTCGTATTTGTCAATTATATTTCCTTTTTCGTCAAGTTTATTGACTTTCTTTTTATGAGTCATTCCTTTATAATCATTTAAAACCATTTCATTATCATCATTTTCATATCTCCATATATAACCACCCGCTGTCTTTTTCTTTCCTTTGCAACATTTTGCGATATGACTATGGTCTATATTTAATTCCCTTTCGGCAATTCTTGCTCCATCCCATTTTTTAATAAATTTTCCAGATTTATCATATTGATTTAGTTTAACTGATATTTTTAATCCGGCTTTTTTATAATCCGTATTGGAAATTACTTTTTGAATACGTGTGCCATATATATTATTATATTTAACTGTACACCATTCAAGATTAAAATCATAATTATTTTTCTTATCTTCATTCTTATGGTTTACACATGGAAGATTATCTGGATTTGGTATAAATGAATTAGCTACTAGTCGGTGAATAGTACACGTTTTCATTTTTTTATTTTTGTATAAATTGACAGTATAATAGCCACATTTATTCAAATTCGTTTTTAATATTTTTCCTTTAATTCTTTGGCCATTGTGAGCAATCCTATCAAGACTTCTGACCCGTCCGCAATTGCTGATTTGATATAGATTATCAAAGCCTTCAATGTCTTTCCAAATTTCTTCGATATTTTTTCGCATAAAAATAAAACCATCCTTTCGTCTTTATCCTATTATTAATGCATGGAAAGCGGTTAGGATTTACCGCCTTGTCGTGTTGCAATCACTATCCATGCATATAAATTATATCACAAAAATCATAAAATAGCAAATATAAAGGATGCCGTAAATAGCATCCTTGGATTTATTTCTTTTTCGTTTTTGTCCCTTTAGAATTCTTGTTCTTTTTAGTTCTGGTTTTTGTTATTTTCGTCGTTGCCATTTATCCACTCCATAAATGCTTTCCATTGCTCTTCGGTTATGTCACTCGTTACGATATTTCCGCTCTGATTTACCGCTGTGTATACTCCTGTGGCTTCGACAGATGATACATAATCATACGATTGCCATGCATATAGCCAAATCATATTCGAGGCGAACAGCAATATGGCTAATATCAATATAGTTATCCATTGCCGCTTTATGGTTTCTTTGAGCTGCGTCAATATCTCCGTGGCAAAATTAATGCCCTCTATTTGCCCCTCTAACCTTTCAAGATCATTCTCGCTCAAGCGCCTTAATCCTCCCGTCGATATCATTTTTCCAATTAAACAATGTCTTGAACCGCTCTTCTGTTTGGCTATTCGCCTTTGCATTCTCAAGATTTTGCTTCTTTATCTCTTTCACGTCAACAATAAGCCCGTCAAGTTTCTGCTCGAACCTGCCCATTTCCCTAGCCTCCGTGGTTGAGCGCGTCGAACCGCTGCGCACAAACGATGCTATAGAAATTATGGCCGAAATGAACATCCCTATCAATGATATTGTAGCTACGTCCATGTTGTCACCACCATTATAGTTTATTTTATCTGATATGTCCATACCATTTTGTTAATGTCAACAAAATGGTTATTTAAACCTATCGAATTCGAGAGGTTATCCAATGCCTGGGTACTGCAATGCGCCGTCTTTGTCGGGTGTCAGCGTGACCGGCTCCGTTGCCATTTCACCATTTTCATTCAAATAGTACCACTTCCCGCCGATGTCCTGCAAGCCTTTCAGCATAGCCCCGTCTGCACCGAGATAATACCAGTGGCCGTTATGCATATACCAGACATTTGCTACCATCATTCCGGCTCCATCAAACCAATACCACTTCCCGCCGTCAAGCACCCATTTGTTAGCTACATAACTGCCCGTGTCGCCATTGTAATAGCGCCAGCCACTATTCTCCTCGATCCATCCGGATTTCACCGTTGTGGTAACGCCGTAATGCATTGCTATCGCGGACGCTTCTGCCTGTGCCAGCCGATCAAGGTTATTATCATCAAGCAACCAGGCCGTTGTGGCAGTGTTAGTATGAAACGAATGCTCCAGGATTAACCCCGGCGTTCCTACTGCCGTAGCCCCTCGAAGCACAGCATAATAATCACCGTTATTGCCGCTTCTATTTTGGATTCTGGCGGCCTGTTTGGTTCCGATGTAACTTTCCACCACTTGTGCCAGCAAAAGCCCTACAGCGTCCGCAGAGTGATTTATAGCGCAATAAGCAGCGGGATAGTCGACACTATTATTGACTGTGCTTGCTACAGCATTTGAGTGATTGGAAATGAATAGATCACAACCTTTGGATGCTGCTCCGCGATCATATAAATCCCTGTCAGTTGCCTGATTGGTGCGCGTGGTAATGACCTCAAATCCATGTTGCTGTAAGTACTTTTTTTGCAACTCTGTCAGTTTCCACGCCATGTCTGATTCGTAATACCGGTTGTCTGCCGGTGACTGATTATATTTTCCGTAATGTCCTGCGTCAAGACATATTTTCATCGTTTTCCCTCCATCGTATTGAGTCAGGTTGTTGTTTTCAATGACTGCGCATAGCTTGTCCACGTAGGCCGTATCAGTCGCGTAGCCGCCGTCTTTGATAATCTGTGCCGCTGTCCGGTAATCCGTGCAGCCGGACAGACCGGCATAGCGCAATTTATTCCCATTCATGGCTCCCAACAAGTAATCACTGTGATCTTTGATGGACTGCGCAAGCGATTGATACTTGCGAAAGGCTGCCGTGATCGTGTATTCATTGCCGGCAGAATCCTGCTCCTTGGTTTCCTTGCTATATGTGCTGCCGTCCCATTCCGATGCCCATGTGTTCCCGGACAGCGTGGCTTTCATGCCGAATAGGTTGCTTGCCATGACCGCCAGTTCACTCGTTCCATATGCCGATTCCAGACAGGCCTGCGCGATTGTGACGCTTGCAAGAATGCCGGATGTCTTCATGTCAGATTGTGCAGCTTCGGCAATTAATCCTATAAATATCTGTGACATAATCCTCCGATCAAAAAGGGCCGGAACATTCCCGACCCAGTCAATGTTGCGATATCGCAATTATTCCGTCACTTCTGGCATGCCAGTAAGTACCGATGTCATCACGGAAGCCACCGCCGCTACTGCCGAAATAGACAGCATTCCAAGCCAATCAACATCGGACACCGCCTGTCCGATTGTAATCATTGTCAAGCCGGTCTGGCAAAAGGTTTTCAATGCTCTCACGCCCGCTGCTTTTACCCATTCTTTGCTCATTCTTAATTCCTCGCTTTCGTTTATGAAATAAAATAACCACCCGCAGGTGGATTGTTGCTCATATTAATTTGTAATGCGGCCGCTCCTGTCCGAACCACCAATACCGAAGCCAATCATCCAATATAATCCCGACCAGCGATACCGGCATCCACAGTATCATGTATTGCGGACATACTTGACCGAGAATATTTCCCGCCATATTGCTGTAATCCCATATCGCCCACCCGAAGCTCAAATTAACAACACAGCCGGTCAAAAACTCTAAGGCCGTTACGATACAGGTTCCAACCAATATTTGCTGCCAGAGTGGCATTTCCCATGATATGATCTCGTTGATCAGCCCCAGACAGACAAAACAGATGCCGCCCAGAATAAACATAGTCCAATGGCTGTATCCGCGCCAGAGTAATTCAATTACAACGTATAAGCTGCCACCGGTAAGTAGCAGGGTTAAATGCTTGATCAATTGTTTCATGCGTTGCCTCCGGATACCGCTGCGATAATGGCAGCCATGTTATCAGCCAGATCGGCCGGCAAAGCTGCGCCGTAACTGATCGCGTCGAGTTCTGCAAATGACTCGGCGCGCCGAATCCACGCGTTGAGGTGATTGCAATACGTTGTGTGATATAGTTTGTGTTCTGTCGCAGCTATGCCGATACTTAGGATATCCGCTGCTTGATACAATTTACATAGTGTGCCATCTGCGTGATAGGGGTATGCCAGTGCGCCAGCTTGTACCGCTGCCACCGCTGCGGATAGATTGATTTGGTCTGTTTCGGTCAGGCTGTAGTGCTCTATGCTGCCGTCGGACAGCTGTACATCAAAACCGGCTGCAATAGCTGTTGAGCAAGCCGCTGCTATCTCCTGTAACTTAGATAGCCGCCGTTCCGGCAGGGTTGGCGTGTATGGCTCTGGCGGTTCCTGCGGCGTATCGGTCGGCGCTTGATATGTGCTGCCGTCGTTGCTAAGATATATTGTTCGGCCATCATCCCGATATATTGTTTCGTAGCCAGTTATAGTGGTTGCCTCTTCGCCACCGGATGTGTATAATGTGATTTTTCCCCATTCTGCCGGAACTTCGTCAGCAAAGACAATTTGCATAATATTTGGTGTTTGTGGATGAATACTCTCGATATTGTATAATTTCTTATTGTTTCCAATTTTAATTGCTTCCATTTTCATGCTCCTTTTCTTTGATTTTCGTATTAAGATTTATTACACAAACTATTTTTTATTCAATCGAGTAATTAATCCGCTGAAAAACCTATACTTTGAACGCTCTGCCTCGGGTAAAAAAGCTTTATGTTCCCGCCGATAACCCCGGTGGATAAAGTCAGTTTTATTCTTACCGTTCCATCTCCGTTGTTGATGGCGCTGATTCCTTGCAGTATGCCGCTTGAGGATATTATAGAAATATAGCTAAAACCTACTTGACCAATTGAGCTTGTCGCCATCAGCGATGGCACTGCCGTGACAACATAAACATCAGTGTAAAATTGTATTTGAAAACCAATTAGATCAAGACTGCTGTGGTTTATAATAACATTCATATTCCTGGCACTCGTAACGGAATTACTAAACCATGTTCCCATGCTATTAAGAAGCGATGAATATGCATTATATACCGCTGCACTGCTAGCTGTCATTCCTGCACTTGCAGCTCCGCCGGAACTGGTATAGCTATCAGATATCCTGACATGTCCATAATTGCTGGCGTTCCCAATACCGTAGGTTGTTGCACTGCTAGCATGTCCGACGGGTGCCTTGCCACTCAATCCCGCAGTTAAATCGCTATTTGTTTGTGTGATTTGATCTTGCAGTACTTTGGCCACTGCTGCCGATACCGGTAACTGCGAGTTATTAGTGACAGCATTATTAACCAACATGCCCACTGTGAGGATGCCGGTTTTGAAGCTGTTAAAATCTTGAATGAATTTTCGAATTTTACCGGCAAACGTTTTTGTCGCTTCGCCCGCTGCTGGTACAGGGAATTCTCCGGTAATTGTGTCGAATGTCGTTATTTGCGTACCGGAAATGTCTCCATCTCTCAGTACTCTCTTTTTTAATTCCGCATCGATAATATCGACATTGTTGTTAAAATCACCGATGTTATAAACGTCCTCCGGGCTTGGTTTGATCAAATTGTAGTTCTCCGTAAAACTTGCCATTATCCCAAGTCCTCCTCTCTGATTTTAAGATGCGTAAATTGCCCCAAAAATCCATGTGTGTAATCGCTTAGTGCTTGGTGCTGATTGTATCTGATAGTGAGTGTATACACCAGATTTGCCGGAATAATCTTATCAAGCGTTATTTTCACTTCATTTACCCAGTTTTTCCCGTGTCGCAGGCTGGAGATATTTAATGTATGCGCACGATAATTCAATTCATAAGACCAGCCACCGGAACCCATAATGTTGTTCATAATATCCCGCAATGCTGTTTCTGTATACGGGATATCACTAATCAACCTGTTCAATATTCGGCCACGCCTAAAGTCCAGCGTTTCGGTCAGTGGATCGGAAATTATGCTTAGGGCATTTTCCCACTGCAAGACACCTCGCTCTGTGGCTATTATCGGAAATGCATCACGGAATGAATTTTCCGCAGATTCTTCCAATGCGTCTAATTCTGGTTGAATCGCATTTATAATTTCTTGAATATCGATATTGTCGTCATAGATGCGATTATAAAAATCTCTTAACATTAATTAATCACCACGCTTTCGAGTATCGGCAGGTGTTGGGACAAGGGCGATTGCTGAATGTTTAAATCCATTGGCGAACCATTAATTAATACATTTGTAACATTGTTGATTCCCGGCAGACTGATTATAGCGGATGTTATGCGCGCGACAAATATTGACAAGCCATCAGAATCAGACCACTGTTTTCGCACCTCCAATATGTATTCAAACAAGGCATCTTCAATCAATGATTGCAATTGGCCAATCGTGTAACCGGTTTGCAGATTCACGGAAGCGGTTATATTAATGCTTAATTTGTCGGGTGTTACAACCGTCACCCGGTGCCCAATTGGGGCTATTCCAAGCCCTTCTCCGCTGTTCGGGATTGGATCTATTGCGGTCTGCACGACGCCAATAAACTCACTTGTGGCCGGGTTATATTCCGCGTCAATAATGGATACCATCACCGTGCCGCCACCATCCCAGACCGGAAATATTTTGGCCGCCCCGACACCTGGAATAGCTGTCGTGAACTGCTTATAATCGGAAACGTTGCCACCAAATGCGCGATTGTTAATTCTTTCAATTATGCGCTTTCTCAATTCCTCGTCGGTTTCCGTGTCTTCCCCTGGTGTGTATGTTCCAGTGATGGCAGCGGAACCAAGGTTATTGATGGTAAACAGCGGCAAAACGGGACCTAAGTATGTGTTTCCGGCAGTACCGGCAGTTTCGCATTCCAAAAGACAGCGGCCGGTGACTTCGAATCTCTCGATTAATACGAAAATCTGTCCACCAGAAAGCGCAGGGACGGAAAAGCGGCTCCCAATGGTCAAATCAATGGGATTACCGTCCGTATCGGCCATTTCGCCGATCCTGATCGCCCTGGTTGCCTGATTCCTCGTGATACCATGATTGGCGGCCAGATTTTCCAGATTAACGCCGACAGCGGACAATATTGACACCTGCTCTTGAAAAATCGTCGCCACAATACTTTGCTGCGCTAATTCCGCAGCCACCGGCGCAAGGGTATCATATATAATTGATCCCTGCCTCTTGTCCCGTGCTGTGGACACTCTTGCAAGCATCCGTGTCAATGTTTCGTCAAATGATGCCATTTACTGTCACCTCGCTTCCAAACGTACCTCTATCACTTGTTACATTAAATTCAATCAATGCCCCGTCTCTCGATGTCTGGCTTACATTTATTACCGAAACCGCCGTAATTCGATCGTCTTGCAATAGCGCGTCTCTCAATGTTTTTTGTATTGTGTCGCGCAAAAATGAGAACGGCCTACCGATATATTTTTTAAACTCAACTCCGCGATTATCGCTGTAGATCGGATACGCATAACGCTCCGTTGACAGAATATGATATACCGCCTGCTGTATCGCTTCAATTCCGTCCACATTGCCGGAAATTTGATTATCAGTGACGCGATATGTGAATGTCGGGTATTGAACTACGTTGACCTGATCTATTGTGACTCCACTTACCTGCGGTATCATTTGAGCACACTCCTCTCGACAAAATAGCGTTGGCCAGCGTTAAATGACATCAGAGTCACTTTTTCCCCGACCGCAAGATCGCCCCACAGCCGAACGGTTTCCCCGGCGACTGTGATTGTTTTCGCCTTGCAAAGTGGAGACAGGACAAGCGCACCCGCCGGTAGTGGCAATTCTCGGCTTTCTGATGCCATGATCAGTATTTGCAGTGGCGATACGCTGGCAACGGTTCCATCGAATATCTCTGACCGTATTACACTTGCACTGTCATTGCCTATTTTGGTCACCACTCCGGCCAACCTGTTAGCTGATATTCCCATATACGCCTCCCATGATAGATACTTCCAGCTGCATCGTGTGAAGCCCCTGCTGGTAGTTGTGTGATGCGGACACTATCCACATGTCCTGTTTGATGCCCAACTTAGCGATCGACAGTGTAAATCCGCTACCGGCAATCAGTTCCGGCACACCAAGCGCATTCAGCTTCAAAGTCTGTGCTTCCCTGTTATATCTTTTTAGGTATTTGGCGGCCAAATCTGTCATTTGCTCTACGGACATTGGCGTGTCAATTTCTTCAACCATCTGCAATACACCCCATTGTTTCTGTGATTCCGTGTAGGGCGATACGTGGGATATTATTCTCCCGACCTCCTTGTCAGTCCGCGTTATCTTGATTCGGTTGTAGACATCCTTGTCGATGCTTAGTTTGTATGTGTAATCTGTCAGCAATGAGCCATCACCTATAATATAATTTGTCTTGCACTGCGCCAATTCCGTGAATTCAAGCGTGCCATAATTATCTCGGATGAAATAATACTTTCCGGCCTCATGAACGATTGACTGCTCAATACCGTACTGAATGACCTCGTACAGCGTACCATTGTGTATTTTGTATTCTGGAATCCATACTGACGGCGTAACGACCTTATACTGTGAATCAGTTTTACGCCCGGCAGATTCGCCGAAGTTCTCACTGCAAACCAACTCGAATATCTGGCTGGCGGTCACGCCCTCGGTAACATAGACTTCCTTGTTTTGTAGATATCGAATCTGGTCATAGGCCGTTATTTTGTTATCACCATCTCTGGAGGTTTCCATCGAGAATACATAGCCATAAAAAATACCCCGACCATTGACGGAAAAAGTAATAATGCTGCCATTGACTATTTGCAATCGATTGCCCGGATCGTCATGCACTGTAAACGTGCATTTGCCCGGCTGCCCACTGATAAATGTGTCGTGCGTTACGGAATCCACCAAGGTTGTAATATCGTACATCGTGCCGGTCAATGTATTTTGGCATTGAATAGTGTATTGCATTAAGTCACCCACCCTTGCGGAATCACATAGACCTGTCCGGGATAAATAAGATTCGGATTACTACCGACCACCGCTTTATTCGCCGCGTACAGCTCCGGCCAGTTCGCGCCGTTCCCGGACAGCCGCCTTGTGATTGCCCATAAATTATCGCCACTCTTGACTGTATAGGTCTGTGGTACTGATTCGGTGTTGTCTTTTCTCGGCTCTTCCGGCACCGTCGCACTGGCAGCCCCTTCCACTGCTTGCGCGACGATGATTTTAGCGCCATAGGGGCGGTATTCCGACAGCGACAGGCTGTAATATACCCTGTGCTCTTCTCCCGCCTTACGAGTATGCTTAAAGTCGTCAACAACCACATCCATGTTAATGTCAATGTCACTCGCCGTGAATTCACCGGCCCGCTCGGAATCCCGCCAGTCTTCAATGAATTCAATGAACTCGTCGCCATCGTCTTCGATAAAACTTTCGATCACAAAAGTGGCAAGGCCCGGCTTGCGCGGAATTACAACCTCGCCGGTTCCGATAATATTAACTGTTTCGTTGTTCCCGGGTATTGATATTTCGATTTCTTCCGGCGCGATCGGTAACTCGTAATCGCCGTCACTTGTTTCAATAATGATATCTATCATGCCAGCACCACCCTCGAATCCGCAGCTTCTTCAAGCACTGCCGCTATCTCTTCGACAATAGAATTAACGTCAGCTGTTTCCCTGACTGTGCCAATATTCAAAGACAGCTGTGGCGTTAATGTCTGATAGGTTACCTGGTAATCGATGGTTGCTAAATCCATCAATAGTTTAATGTCTTCGCCGGAAATCTTGACTTCGCCGGTGGTTTTGAGTGCTTTTCCACCACCTGATCCGGAAGTTACATCACCGAGCGCACTTTCAACACCGGAAGCTGATTTGAAAATCCCCTCAATAAGATCGCCATTGTCGCCAGTCGCCCTAAGCTCTGCTATATTGGCCTGACGCGCAGAATGCGCTGCACGAGCTTCGGCAGCCATTGTGTCTATAGCTTCCTGCCGTTTCAGCTGATTCCAAATCATATCTGCTTCGGCTGTTGCGATATCGGCCGCCCTTCCTTGTTTCGCCGCTTCATTTTCCGCTGCGGCAGTGGCAGCAAAAGTAACATGTTCAATTGCTTCGATGCTTACCCCCGGGATACTTCCCAAGGCACCGATAAACTTATTAATAATGTCAATAGCACCATTGACCATGTTTTGCAAAATGGTAAGAACATTCACCTTCATGTCACCCATATATCCGGCTATTGCGGCCCCTGCCTTTGACATTCCCAAACTCATTTTATCCCATAGATTCAGCACGGCATAAACGCCGGTCTTAAACCCGATATTAGCCTTGTCACTGGCAGAAAGAACCGCATCGACCACTGTTTCCCACGCGGCCCGAACTCCACCCATTGAGTTTATCCACACGGCTATCGCCGCAACTACGGCAACAATGCCTACTATTATCCAGGTTAAGGGATTAGCTAAAATGGCAGTATTCCATAACCACTGCGCCACTGTAACCACTCCGATTATTACTGCCAGTGTACCTAACGTTGCCGCAAGTACGATTGCGATCGGCGCAATCACATCCATGTGCTCTGCAATAGCTTCAAGGGCTGGATTCAATGCGGATGTTAATAATTCCTTGAATTGAAGCACATAGGGATACAGTTCGCCGCCTATAGTTTCTTTTAAGTCACCCGTGGCGTTGTTCATTTGGATAATCTTTCCAGCATCAGTTCCAGCAATTGCTTCTGCTAAACCGCCCCATGTTTCCGTTGTTACTTCGGCAACTATCGCTACTTTGGCAGCTTCGAGGCCTACGCTTTCCACGTAAGCTCTCGTTTGCTTGTCTAAAGTTTTCAAGGACTTTACACTGTCGTCCTGTAGTGCGAGAACTGCTTTTTGAGATTCAGATACGATAAACCCCTTTTTCGTAAGCCCTTCATATTGCCCTTGGAGCGCTTTGCCCAATGCTGTAGCATAGGAAACCGCAGCCTGCGTTCCGAGTTCTGGCGCTCCCTCATTCATACCTATGGCAAAATCCGCGAATGTCGGCATAAGTGCGGTTAGAGCTTCCGTGTCCGATATATAAGTCGCCAACTCTGCCAGCCCAGCGATCATTGTTTCGTCGCCGATAGTGGTTTTTGCCTGTATCGCAGATGCTTCTTCGAGAATGGATTTGTAATCTTCAAACGCTACGCCTTGGTTGGCCAAAACGACTGCGAGGGAAGTTTCGGCCTGTTTCTGGACATCATACAAGCCTGTTAATTTGCCAATCTCATTAATTCCCGATTTGACAAGCGCCAATCCTTTTCGCGATACTTCCAGCGCTGCGTTGAAAGCCGTTATCTGTCCTTCCTGGCTTTCGAATCCTTTATTATTTTTGACCTCGTTGAGACTCTGATTCATTTGATCAATCGCCGCTGTCGCAAGTTTGGCATCAGCAGCCGCCTGTGCGAATTCTGGCCCGAGCTCCGCACCCTTAATGCTGCGTATGGCGATAAGGGTGCTATTCATGGCTTTTACTATGCCCTGCATAGGTTTTGATATTTTGTCCTGCAATGCGAGCGTGCTGCTAATTGTAGACATCGATCATCACCTGCCCCTCTTCTTTGGCCTTGATTTTATTCCTGCCAGCCGCTTTTTTTCTGCATCAATTTTGTTTTCGATACACGCAATCACAAATGCTTTTTCTGCTCGTGGAAGATTGGCGAACTCTGACGGCTTATATCCCATATTCAACACGGCATATTGACAAGCCGCCATTTCCCCATCTTCCGTGATTAGTTTTTTATTTCTTTAATTTCTTCGTTAATATCATTTGTTTCTGCGCCAAACCCGCTAATCTCAACTATCGCATCCGATAACGCTTGTACTTCTCCCGCCAGAAATTTTCTTGTAATAAATTCCCCTGCCGTTGCACATTTGGCATCGGATAGAAACTTTGCGTCTGCCAGATTCGGTTCAATTACGTGACCAGTTATAATCAGCATGTTAAATTTACTGGAATCGAAATCCATGCCTTTTTTATTGATCTTGCCTTGGCTTTTATTGCGGTAATCAGACCATTGTTTTTCGTCCATTGGCCTGACGGTAAACGTTCCCAGCCTTTTGCTTACATATACTTCTTCGGTAAATTCCGATACATCCGGCAGTGCCAATAAATCCTGTAATCTGCTCATAATTTAAGCCTCCTTAAATTGGTTCATTGAAAAATTCCAAGCCATCCACCTGGCTAAATGTAAAATCCACACTCCCTTCAAGTGCTTCATTGTCCACGTCAAGTTGAATAATTTCGCCGCCATTAATACTCACCTGCCCCAATTTGATCGCTTGCCGCCCTGCTGAACTGGCCGGATCATCGTTGGTAGCTGTAATTGTGAAAAACGGCATGACTCCGGTTTTTGCGCCTCTGATCATCATTCTGACAAGAATCGGTGATAACCAATGATAAGTAAGTGATCCCGTTCCTGTCCATCCAGCGTACTTGTGTCTTGTTGCTCTGTCTCCAAGCACGTTGTACTCGCTTTTATTGAATTCTATAGTTGCGGTTAGAGTTTTTATCTCACCCAATGTTACGACATTTCCGTCGATAACTGCGGTAACAATTCCCTCCCTGCCATGGACGGGAACCGCGTCAAATGCTAATGCCATTTACTTTCCTCCTTTACGAAACATATACGGTCATGTATAAGATCGCCATTGCTGCGACCGGATTAATAGCAACTTCCACAACAACAGCATCCTTTGCCGTTCCGGCTCCGACTATAAGGGTTTCGCTGTCAAAGTTTTCAATGGCACCTAATCTTTGTAGCTCATTAAAATAAGTCAGCAATACAGATTTAAGCGTAGAACGGCCATCAGCATTGTTCTGAACTTTGCCCTTAAACGACCGCTCCCATGTATCCGTTACGGTTGTTCCAACCTCCGACATAACCCTAACAACTTGATTCAGTTGCATACCTTCGGATAGTTCGCTTGTAAACGTGTGGAGACTGTTAATGTCATTAACAACAGCGATTTCGCCACTCTGGTTAGTAGACAAAATAAACATTCCTCTTTCCAGAGCATCCTCGATTTCACTGCGCGTGCGCTCATTTAATATCCTCGTAGCACCAGCAAATACTTTGCCCACATTGGATTGCACAATAGAGGCCCCTGCTGTGATACCGGCTGCCCATGCGGTAGCTTCTTCTGCTGTAACTTCCACGCTACCCATCATGACGCCAACATCAGAGTTAAGCACGGCGCGATCGTCTGCGCTGGGATAATTAGCAACCACAACCTGGACATATCTTCCTTCGTCATTCCACATTTGATTTGCGAAAGAAGCAAACTGCGCCGCAAATGCCTCATTGTCTTGGGTAAGCGCCATTGTTTGCCAGCGGGCTTTGCGCGCAAGCGCCAAATAGCTCGGGTATGCCGTTGCTGTGTTTACCGTACCGTCCGTGCCGCCGGTAAGTGAAATTCCTGCATTGACCGTCAATGCTCCAAAACCGCTAAATTCCACATAAGCGTTATTTTTAAGTTCCTGCACAGTAGATACGGGTTGTGCATCCCGGCTTATTCCGGCGACAAAGGTTGTGACAGTAAAAACACCATCCGTTTCCGTAACCATAATTGTAATCTGATTGCCCTTTGTACCAGGATAAACAGCCCGCGCCGTCAGTCCGCCGCTTGTCGCCGTGGCTTTTACACCGCCGCTATTGAGCCTGTAAACAAGGGCCTTGTAGCAATTGGACAACATAAGATTGAGCACTTTTGATTCTTCATCAAACGCCGTGAATCCAACCTTTGAAAGACTGTTACCATCGATTAAATCTGTACTGAATACTTCTATCAATTCACCTTCCGGGCCCCACGAAAGCGGTATGGCAAGTGTGCCAATTCCGCGGTCACCCACAACCATTAATGGCTGCGCCACGGCGGTAAAATTTAGATATGTATCCGGTATACGCTTGTTTTGAGACGTCCACCGTCCACCCATATAATTACCTCCTTAAAATTATGTATAATAAAAGCACCTGCCGCCTTTGGCAGATGCCGTCAAATCTTAATGTCTGATTCAATCTGTTCCTGCAACGGTCCGAGTTCAACCGGCTTCGTCGCCATAACGGATACATTGCAGAAAAAGTGGAGTACGCCGTCAACCTTTTCTGTCCTCCGGCCAGTTAATCGCACTGGCATGCCGTTCCACGTGATATATTCCAAGTCCGACAGCATCCGGATACTTATATCGTCAAGCTGCTGCTGCAAAAGGTTGACGCTACTTGGATCGGCAGCGACATGATAACGAATTGTCACAAAATAAGAAACCATCCAGTGGTTGCGGCGTTCCGGTTGTATGTCAAGCGTCAACTGATTGACAAAAAAGTGGGGGTATACAAGCAACTGAACCGGCGCTGTTTCCCGAAACCGCATTACACCCGGGAATGCCTCGCCCAGGGCTATTACAAGTCCGCTGGTGACGCTGGTTGCCATGATCTCGTACAATGTTACACCCCCTGCCTGACGCTCATCGTCGCCTCTTGTCGCGATTGATTGACCACCGGCGCGCCGATAACACCCTCGTAGGTTTCAAGCACTGTGCCGTCAAACGCCAGTTTTCGCGCTACAATTCTGTCAGCGTTTTGCAGGTCGATTCCCACGGCACAATTAATGCGCAAAGCGTGGATGATAGGCACAGCGCCTACTGCCACAGGGTCAGGGTTATCAACGTCTGAAAAAGATATGTGAACCTTGATACCGGAATAGAATGGCACATTCGGATCGCTCGGGGCAAATGAGCCGTCGGGCAACTCAATCAATGTCGCCCTGTAAACATCTATTTCATCGGCATCCATATACTCGCCTATGATGCCGCCTATCTGTCCGAAGTCGAAACCAGCCATACCATCACCTTCCTTCCGTTATCCTATATGGCAGTCTAAAACTAAGAATCTGCGCCTCTCGCTGCTCCAAGCGGTTTTCTGCCCATAGTTGCGCTTGTGTCGTATCAAAGCTCACACTACTTCCGGCCTCGCTGATTGAGGTTGCCTTCCCCGTCGTGCCGCTTGTATTGGACAACTCTCTATACATATCCATGACCATCATAGCGGCCTCACCTTCAAGCGCTGCGGGCAGTTCTTGGCGATTGGTGGTGTTTAGTATGTTTTGCGTTACGATGCCGATATACAGCGTCAGAATCGCGTCCTTTGAAGTGTCCGTTATCCCCAGCAGGGTTTTTATGATGTCAAGTAGGTTCATCCGCCACCTCATCCTTTGTCAATTTCCTGCCGCATATAGGACAGTAATTGATTTCAAAATATCCGTTTGCCATGTGATCTTTAATCAGAACAATGCCCGGTGTATCATTTTTTGCCTGATGAACCACTGCGATTTGCGGACAACTACCATCCGCTGCGCCTTTATTAATTTTAATATCCACGCCAATGCCAATTGATTTTGAACAATATTTACAATTCATCCGTCACCGCCTCGCTTTCCGGCGCAAATATGCTTTCCTTCTTCGATTTTTTCGCAGCCGTTTTTTCAGGCTCTGGTTTCTTTTCTGCCCGCTCCTGTCGTTTGTTGATTATCTGTTGTCGTGAAAGTTCTGTCAGCATGTGTATCACCGTCCTTTATTCTCTGGCGGGAACAATATCGTAATCAATGATTTCTAATTCCGCGAAATCATCAGGATTAAATATCCCTATCCAAAAATTCCCGATATACCGTTGTCTGTTAATTACGCATTCATTATAAAATCTGATCTCGTTGATGATCTCCTTGTCATTTACTCCAAATTCGTCTTCATACAAACCGCTGTCCAGTTTATATTCAATAGATTGTCGGTAGTTTTGAAATTCCAACAAGTCCCCATCAACCAAAGCATGAGCACCAATCGCAATCGGAACACAGACCATCAATCCCCCCACGCCGATTACCATCGCGGCAAAAGCAAAACCATTGTCATCAATAAATTTCCAATATATTATTCCTCCGATAAGAAGAATAACAAAAATCCATAATAGCATAACTATCGCTCCTTTTCTTATCCGCTCCTGGTTATAAGCACAGAAAAAGGCGGGAGAGCGTAACCCGCCTACGGTTCATGATACCGTTCTATGCTGTTAAAGCCTTATGGCATTTAACCTTGTTCGTCAGCCTTGCGAAGCGCGTTGATAACCTGCCGTCGCGTCTTCCCACTGATATCAATTTGCCTTTCGGCGACAAGGGCAGCCAACGCTTCGTCGTCCATGTCATTGTAATCCGTGGATTCTTCTGAAACAGCAGGAGCAAGGGTTTCCCCCTGCTCCGGTTCAATGTCGATTATTTCAGCGACATGGGCATTGAGTAATTTTATTGCCCGCTCTTTCGATACGGTGAGTTCCTCGCCTTTGCTAACCCATCCATCAAGCTCCGCATCATTGTAGCCTTGTGTAACCTTTATTTTGAAAATCATACGCGGCCTCCTTAGATGGATCCCTTGTTATGCGTATACACGCCCGTAAGCTTGTTATCATAAACAAAGCAATCATGGTACAGCCGGAACTGGTATTTCCATTCGTCCATGTCCTGATTCACATCAGGGTCGAACAGCTTCGGAACGGCCAGTTTTACAGCCTGCACAATTGCGTTTGGCTGGATGATCATGAAATTTACGGGGCTTCCATTAGGAACAAATCCCCAATCATCCGTTCCCGTGCCGGGCTTCAAGTTAATGGACGTATAAAATCTTGCGGGCGGCACATAAGTAATCGGCATGCCATTGTACTGATTTGCGATAGTGTTAATTGTTGTGTCGCTTCCCCAGCGTCTGTCAAGAGCCTGATTCAGTGCGGGCTGCAAATCTGAATTAATGAACAGCCGTCTGCCCTCGGCGGTTACTTCCCCAGCGTTCATACTTCTGGTTCCTTCGTCGATTGCGTCAACGATGTTGTCACGATCGAGCACGCCGGCCACGCTCCCCGCGCCTTTTGCGGCATATTTCGCAAAGCGGTATGCATCTAATTCCGGAATCATGTGTTCGCGGGTGAAATTACCGATCAAGGTGCCGAATGTCAGATTCAGAGTTTCCTCATTATCCATCCGGTCTACTCCAAGCTCGACACCGCGCTCAATTTCAAGCAGGAAATTTTTCCATACAGCTTTTGCCGATCCTCTCGGATAGCCGTTTTCTCTGTTGTAGTCTCCGAATCCTTTTGTCGACACCTGTAAGTATTTAACCTCCGGCGTGTTGGTGAAATCGGGCTGAATAGCCGCATCCATTCCGGCGGTCATGCTATCGGCCTTATAAATAAGGTCGACTATTGCTTGATATTTTGTTACTAATTCGATTGTGTTTGCCATTTGTAATCACTCCTGTTATTTTATTTTTGCTACGTCAATTCCCGCACCCTTTGCAAACGCGGCCAGATTAGGGTCTACTGCTGTACTGCCGCCTCTACTTCCGTCTTGCTGGAAGATTGACACGCCTACGGGAAGTTGTGGGGCTGGAGCCGGTGTTAGGGCGCTCTGCGTTTGAATTGGAAAATCCACTAAAGCTGCATCAAGCGCCTTTTCAAAGTCACCGTCTTTGTCCAGATAGCTTTCGGCCAGTTTTAAATATTTCGGGGCTTTGTCGGTAGGGATGCCTTTGCTAATCGCCGCTATCTGGCGCTGTAAATCCTGTACCTGTCCGGTAAGTGTCTGGTTTGTTCCGGTTAATTCCTGCATGGCTTGCTCCGGGGTCTGCTGCTTGGATTTCCATTCGGCTGTCATTTTGTTGATTGAATCAGCGTCCATTCCGTTTTGCTGGAGCATAGATTTAAAAACAGCTTCCATCTTCTTCTCTGCGGCCTCTGTGGCTTTTGCGGCTGCCTGTGATGTAAGTTGTTCGATATCCACCGTTGCCGCGGTGGCGGGCGTTGTGGCTGCCTGTGTGGGCATAGTGACCGGCGCTGGAGCCGTTGATGTAGCTGGTGTTACTGGTACTGCTGGCGTTGTTGGTGCCTGTGCCTGTTCGCTCATATTAAATCCTTTCATCCGCTTCGAAAGCGTTACCGTTTATGGGCCGTCGCCCGTATTTTTGCAATAAAAAAAGCCACCCACCTCCGATTAGGAAATGAATGGCTCTATGGCTCTAATTATTTTATTGTTTTGCATAGTCTAGCTTTATTTCATAATACGCTGATCCCGATGCGTTTAAAAAGTAATCATTTTGATGCTCTGTCAAACATTCGTATGAGCAAAAATCAAGATTTTTTACGCTTTCGTGGCTGCTATTACCCCAATCGTTGTGTCCGGTGATTACCTCGTAATATCTCTTTCCCGCCTGCCCGCATTGTTCCATTCCTATCGTTTTGCCGCATTTATCGCAATAGATTCCAGATGGAATATCTTTGAATACGACTTGCTCAACTCTTTTATACTCTTTCATCTTTTTGGCTCTCCTTTTGGCTCTTATTCCTCTTCTCTTTCACACTGGCAATAGTGACATGCCTCTTCCATTTTTAAATTAATAATTCTTAAAAATTCTTCGTTGCTCAGATGTGCTATTTCTAACAATGACAAAAAAATACTGACACCGCCAGGTACACAGCGATACTTCATTTTGAGTGTCGGGTGCGTTGATTCTGTGATCACTTGACAGAGTGGACATCTATCCCAATATGTTTTCGCTGATTCCGTCACGTGTTCTGGAATCTCTACCGGCCAATTATTAACGCGGGTATTGTTTTTAATTTTAATTTCTTTCTCACCCCGGCAAGATTTGCACCAACAGAAAACACCTTCGCTCTCGGCATCACCGTTGTATGTCGCTATTCGCTTTCCGCAATCGGGGCATAGGTAGTCATGTTTCATTTGTCACCGCCTTCATAAAACGCCCACCTGGGCGCGGGGTTATTCCTCGATTTCACATTTGCATTTGCATTCAGTTGCATACACGGTGTTTATCAAATACAAATATAACTCTTTCGGGTCAAACTCCAGATTATTGTCCTTCGCCAACTCAAAAAGCTTTTTCACATCATCAGCCTTTGGCGCATATGCGTAATTATCCCAGCCACCAACGACGGGTTCAAGTATTGCCATTATTTACTCCTCTCTTTCAAAATATTTTATTGAGCGCATAATTCTGCGCCACGATATTAGGTTGCTCCCTTGCTCTGCAAATAGGCCTTAAATGCCTTGTCGAAACGCGCCGGCATTTGCCGGTTGACTTCATCCATGGAGATTGTGAGCATAAATCTTCCCTCGCGCCACGAGCCATTGACATTCCTCGCTCCGAACTCCACGAAAGACGAATATTCCATGCTATTAATAAGTTCAACCTCCAAGTTCTGTCCTGAAGCTTTTACTTCCCCAACGCTCCACATGTTGCGTAATGATCCGGTGTCTACGGGCGTTCGCGGTTTTGTTTTTGCTATGACGCGCAGGCCTTGTTCAAGCAAGAAGTTTTTCAGAAAAGTATCGAAATCATTATAAGCATTCGTCCAATTCTCGAAAAACTTCTCCAATTCGGAGAAATCGGCTTCTCGGCTCATGGCAACACTCCTTTCTGGCAATAGAAAAGCGCCCATCCTTAGATAGACGCTTGATTATTTGGATATGGATTATTCGCCGGACGAAATTACATAATACTTTCTTTCACCGGCTTCCCTTGCCGTTACCGCTTCATCGTAGGTGTCAAAATAGCCAAGAGATTTTTGCCGCCTATTTATAACAACAAAAGCATAATATTTATTGGAATCTGGCTTAAAAATAACGCCCTTATGACCGCTTTTGTTGTCTTTAGGTATTCTGGTATTAAACATTTGCTCTTGAGAAGTTATCCACCGGCAATTATCTGGTTCATAATTTCCATTTACATTATTGCGCTCAATGGTTAATCCATCTTTGTAGCCATTAGCCATAGCCCAATCATAAAATGTTTGAAAGCTTTCAGACCATTCCCTACATACCGTTATGCCACGCGCCCCGTAACTTTCATATGATGCATGGCTCGGATAGAGACATCTGCACTTCATATTGCTCCAACATTCGTGAAGCTTCGTGTGCCGCAATCCATGTGTTGTTATAGACTTTAATCTTTGTTCTTCTCCGTAACAACCACAACTTTGCGTTTCTCCACTCCTTAGATTGTTCCCTCTCGTCTCAAATTCATTTCCGCAATCGCACTTGCACAACCACTTTGCTGACCTGTTTGCCTTTGATTTATTAGGCACTCTTTTAATAACTGTCGCTCGCCCGAACCGTTGCCCGGTAATATCAATTGCCCTGGTATGCTCCGTCATAATAAAACCTCCCGTAGTTTTTATCCCAATTATAAAAGTTTGTGGGAAAGACAGTCGGGAAACTGTCCTTGTCGGTGATCGGCCTATCCCACCATTAAATTATAGCATAAAAATGGCTTGATTACAAGGTTTTGCGGGTTATAATATATTTCATTGAACGCTTCTATCTAAGTTGCTTACGATTATTTTTGAAGATTTCCCATTTATCAGTTTCGAGATATTTCATAGCCTGAAAGTCTGCTATGGTAGTTGGGAACCCCTCAAACAGACCGCCAACTAAATCCGCGCCATGCTCCTTCTTGGCGGCGGTGATGAATTGCTTGTAGCTTGATAGCTGTTCTTTGTCGCTCTCGTAATTCTTTTCGCGCTTTTGTGCAGACATGAAAGCTTTTCCCTGCTCCTCTGTTAAACTCTTGCGCCATTCTGCATAACTTAAATCTGCGCTTACATAATAATTTTTTCCAGTGAGGGGATCGCGGGCAATTCGTGTTGCCACATCATCAAACATAGCGTCGATCTCATCGGGAGGCCAGTACGCGACTGTGGTGCTCCGGCAATTCGGATGTGTGGGCGGGTAAGTTACTCCCACTATCTTTTCCGACAAATTGAATATCTTCAAATCAAGGTTCTGACAGATATCCGATGTTCGATTGTCAAGTGTGGCCAAAAATTGATATCGCTCAATATCGGCTTCTTCGTAAGTGTCGTACGTTGCGGCATTGGCGATAAAATTTGTTTCTGTTCTCGCCAATCGCTCACCATAGGACCGCCGAACACCTAACTGATCGGCTACATCATTGCCAATGATACGGGGATTATTACCAAGCGCAATTCCGCGCGGTATGATCTGCCCCATCGCAATAGTCAGCCGGTCTTTGTCCGTCCAAATGCGGTCTGAATAGTTTTCGCCCAACCACTTCTGCGATACGGCTTTTTCTATCGTTTTCGTATTCAGCGAAGAAAATGGAGAACCGAAGCCTAATCCTTGCTGGATGTTGAAGATCGTCCGATAGTACGCATCCTCGTATGCGACACCCAAACCCTCTCTGAACGTGTCCTGCTCCTGTGCATACAATTTCTCAATTTGGAATTGTATGTCGTCCTGTAGCGCCTCCAGACGGCTCACCGCGGATTTCAAGGACAGCCGCCGGTGTAGTTTCTGCCGGTATGCCGGATCGAATGCATATCCCGTCTCCTTGATTGCATCATAGTATTCCTGTGTCTGTTCAAGATAGGATTTCATCTCTGATTTGCTGAGGGCTTGGCGGGCCTCTTCCAATGTCACGCCGGTATCGCGTGAATATTTTCCGTAAAAGCTTTCAATTTCTTTCTGTATGGCCTTTTGCGCTTCTTTGTATGTCTTTGCGAGATCGGTAGTCATTTCCTCGGCGGTCTTTTCCGAAGCCAGTATAACTCTCTCTGCTCTCTGCGACCAATAGCGTTCCTGTGCCTCTTTTGGTTTGCTAAGTATGGAAATGAAGCATCACCGCCTTTCAAACTTACGCCGCGTTAAAGCTTGCGCAAATTACGCCTTTTTCTATATTCTCCGCAGCTTCTCCGATATACTTGCATCGGACTGCATCCGGCATATTGCACCATGTAAAAACAGAATGCATATTTCTGTTCTCGCCTGCCGGGTGCATCATTTTTGCTTCTTCTTCGTTTTCTGCGGCTACAACGCAAGAATCGTATGTGTCGTAATCGTCATTTACGTCCTGCGATAATAGATATAGCTTCATTCTCCCCATCCTTTCAAGTATAATCCCGCCGGAGGACGAAGGCTAAAGAGGAAAACGGCTAAAAACCTATTGCCTCAAGCCGCTCTTCGTATTCATCATCCGATAGTTCACCGTCTGCATGGCGCTTTCTTAATTCGCGGCGCAAATTAAAATTATCTATTTCTTTTTGTCGGGCAACTCTGTGCTGTATCTCACGCCCCGCCAGTTCGGCTTTCCATTTGTCCATCAATGGGCAATCATACGGTTTCCAGTCCAATTCTGGCAATGAAACTGTTAATCCGTCAGACGCCTTGTCGTCGCAGTTAATAGGCGGGGTCAAAAGGTTTATATAATAGATTTCGTAAAGGTACATATCCGCTATGGTTTTGCATTCTGCATATTCAATCCGCGTTGCGTCCTCAATGTCAATTTTCTTGTGCATTGGCTTGTTGAAGAAATGACCGCGCAAACGAGTTTGAAGCGGCTGTTTTGTTCGTCCTAAATAGGCTACCCAATCGCCGTAATAGATTTTGTAAAGTAAATATGTCATTCTCCCTCACCCTCCCGCTCTAACGGTTCAAATCCTATCGAACCACATATTTTGCATGGCGCGGGATTTTCTATCGCGTGTTCATGTTTAACAATATCGCCGCACAAGCTACACTTCCATTTCTTTGCCACCCATGGAGGCTGGTTTATTGCGTCCGGGAATCTCCCCATAAATCTGATTAGGTCATGCTCGTTCATCGTTATCTCCCTCCTGTGTCAACCTCTCATTTTCTTCCCGTAGCCTTGCAAGTTCCCGCTCTGCACTCATGTCGGACAAAGCGGCCTTGGCTTCGCGTTCGCGCCGCTGCTGCTCGATCTCATGCGATTCTGTCGCCGGATTCCAGTTATCGAGCGTTTCTTGAGATACACCAGTTGCCGCAAGCTTGACCGTATCCTCGATGGCCTCTGATTCGTTCACCATCATATCACGATTGAGTGTAGCGATTAGCTTATATTGCGACCACTGCTTGGCTGTGCCAACGCCCTTAAATTCTAACCAGATATCGAAAAAGTATTTGAGCTGTTGCATGAATACTTCAAATTCTGCCTCCAACCCGTCTGTGTAAGTGTCAAGTCCCTGGAAGCGGAACTTAAGCGCAATTCCCGATGTGTCACTCGATGTGTCGCTGTCGGTAGTCATAATCATTTGCGCAGCCTTGCGGATGTTTTTCTCTATAATTTTGAGTGCGGTTTCCGTAGCTATAATCTCCGGACTGGCCTGCACATAATAAGCCTTGCCGCCCACTCCGGGAGCTACAATGCGTGAGTTCTGCATAATTGCCCGTTGTGCGATCAAGTCACCCAGCTCCGGCGAATATCCTTCAAGCGCGAGAACCGGCTCCAGGGCATCCATGATGGAATCCACCATCTTGCTCTGTAGCTTGTCATAGCTGTCTATAAGCTCTCTGATTGGATTGAGTGCCGGCAATTCATCCTCATTACCCTTGAATGCAATGAACGGGGCTTTCCCCCACGATATCCCTATGCCTTCCTGGTCCATGTGTGCCGTCGGCCCGGGGTTATCCGAGTCTGGTATTAATGCGCCTTGTCCCTTGTCGATATACCTCTCGACTATTTCCTTGTCCCAAAACTCAACTTTGTTGACATCCTCGCGATTCCCGTTAATGTAATGGACTTCTATGTAATCCCTAACCATGACATCAAGTATGGTGTGCTCATTATCCGACCACTCCGGATACATCTGTTCAGATTCCATGTGTTGTATAGCGAGATCGCCGGTCTGGTCGATGGAGACATAAGCGAATCCAATACCTTTGTTAATGGCTCCCTGTTTGCCTATCCTTCTGATTGTTTTTCTACGTTCAGACGTAAGATACTTTGTCCACTCTTCCTGGTAGATTACTTTTTGGGGATCTTCAACCGGATTGCCGGTTTCGTCGATTGTTTCCGGAAGCGGACTTTCTACGCTGATGGCGAACGGCTTCCCCAGGGCGTAATTGCTTTTTTCGGTAACGCTCTCATTCAAAAATGCCGATGGTATTTTGGCGTTCGACAGGGTTTTGTTCTCACCGTATCCGGGCAGATCGCGCCGCTTCATGGCTATGGTTGTGTTCTCGACAAGGAAGTACTTTTCCGCGTCAAGCATATCCTTAATGATCTGCGCATCTTCGCCGTTGCGCCATTCGTTGAGAATGATGCGCGTGATATCTTTATTGGTTCGACCGCGTCCATAGAAGCGAATCCTTGCGTTTATCAAATCTGTTTCGGTCAACTTGTCACCACCTCTGTATTTGTTCGTGTTTTATGCACTTAACCATTTGCGAGATTTTCTTTGTCCTTCGATTCCATATCTAAGCGCAGCCATTGCATCATCAAATATCTCAACCGGCTGGTCGAGATAGATGTTTTGTTTTTCATCTTTCTTCCACTTCCACTGATTGAGTTCCCGTATGGTATTTGTGCATGACGGATCAACAAATATCTTTCGTTGTTTTAACCAGTCAATTTGAGCCTTTACACTGCCTTGCTCCTTTTCAACCGGGTAAGCCCAATATCCTGCCGTTTTCCACATTTTTATGCGGTCAGGCTCCGCGCTGTCGCAATACATCATTTTATTATTGGGAATAATGCCGTTAGCCAATTGGATTATCTCGTTTGTATCTTTTTCGTGAACATATATTTCTTTCAGGATGTAGATATTTCCGTCTTTGAAACCCAATGGCAAAATAGCATCAGCATGGTTGAACCCGAAATCGTGCCCAATAGAAACGCTGTCATAATATTGCAAATCCTGCGAAACGTTTTTCACTTCCCAATTAGTTAGAATAAGGCCACCAAGCTCTCCCCACTCACCCAAACCATATATGCGATAACCATCCGGATCGACTTCTTTGCGGCGTAACATACGCTGTTTATAGGCTTCGTCCACAAAGCGGTTATTTAAATATGTGCTATGATGGGTTAATACGTTTGGGTCAGATATATCAAAAAATGATTTCTTAATCCAGTGAGACACATTGACCGGGTTGAATGTCATTTTTATCTGGTAGAATTGTCCTGGCGGTAATTCGCCACGCAAACGGTCGTCTATAATCTCAAAATCGCTTTGGGTAAGCTCTGTCGCCTCTTCAATCCAAACATCAGTCAGTTTGCCCTTATCAAAAGTAATAGATTTCAGCTTTTCCCTTTGCTTTTCATCATTAACGCCCCGGAATATAACTTTGTTTCCGTTCGCGCATGTTATACTTAGAGGATTAACCGTAGCAGCAAAATGACTTCCAAGCCCCATGCGATTGATCGCCCCTATGAGTTCGGCGAATGTGCTGTCGCGGTTGGTCACTTCCGACTTTCGCACGCATAATAAATTGCGCCCCCTGTCTTTCATTAAGCGCAGAATATATGATTGTGCAGCATCTACAGACTTGCCCGACCCAGCCGATCCCTTCATAACAACATATCTGTGTTTCGAGCTATGCAGGGGCTTAAACACGGGATTAAATTGTATTGTCTTCTCCATCCACATCACCATAATCTATTTTTATGTTGAACTCAAGATCGCCGCTATGCTCCACCTTGTCAGTGAATGCCGCATTGGTCTTAGCTATATATTCAGAGGCTTTCAGTCTGTCGCGAACATTTTCGTCTTCATCCCGAAGCACGGCACTCCAAAACTTTTTCACCTCTGTCATGTTGGCGATTCTTTGGCTCTCTAAGGCTTTGTTGCGTTCCTCTATGTGAACTCTAAGTTTTTCATAGTTTTGAGCACCTTGAACATGAGGTTGTTTGTAACCGGCGAGACGCGCCGCTTCGGTCTGATTGCCAGTCTCAACATAGAAATCAATGAATCGCTTTTGTTTTTCAGTCAAGGCCATATTCATCATCACCTATTCCGTATATAATTATTTGCGCTTATCCCCTCGCGCCGCTTGCCTACCTCGTCAGAGGATACCCACCTATTTTCCCCTCGCAAAAAGAGACACTTACCGCGCTAAGCAGCAAATGCCTCTTCTAAAGGAGAGTGTCATGAAACAATCAGCGACCGGGCTGTGACACCCGGAAGCCGTATATAAAATTGGAGAGGAGGACCGGAAATTTGGGAACATTATCAGGGAGTTAATATTGTTCCCGAATATCGATAATACAGTTATATCACATTATGTCGCTCAATTTGAACCCATTTTTCAAAAGATGCAAATTAAAGTAAAATAATCGGCGATATCCGTTGAAATCCGTCTTCCCCACCGGTATCCGTCCGTATTCGTGATCGTATTCAACCATCTCATACGGTATGTTCTTGGTCACACTCCTTAAAATATGTCTGTATATGCTTGGATTCGCGCGGATTGCCGCCTCTTCTATTAGCTGGCAGTCTCTTCGCAGTTCTTCGTTCTGGATGGCCGCCCCCTCTGTCTGATTGCTCACACCGGTTCCCCGCGGCATCCCGTCAAACTTTACGGCCGGGAGTCCGTATTTTATTTTTTTCTTCTTTTCCTCATATTGCCGGCAGAATGCTCTAAGTTCGTCGTATCTGTCCTTTGAGATGCCGTAATCATCCCAATTCAAGTCACGCACTCTTTTGTTCATTTTGAGTCCTCCTGTGAAAATTAATTTTCTGCATACTCGCCAAGTTTGCAAGCTTGATATATTTCCTCCTTACTCGCGCTCGGTGCGACATTGCGGCAATCAGCTTTTTCATCCCACGTGCAGAATACATTGCCAAATACGTCGTCCAATTCTTCATTGCCCAAATATTCGTCCAGTACTGATGTCACATTATAATAACTATCATAAGTCTCCCAAAATTCATTGTTTAGGATTATATATCTGTCTCCTATCTTATCGCCACCAGCAAGCAATATCTTTTCGATCAGGGCACTATCAGTAGTTTTGTAATATGCCTTAATCTCCTTTACCAACTGCTCATAGTCATAACTTTTAACCTCAACGCTTCGTCCCATTCTAATCCCTCCATTTTTTACAATACGAGATTCTAATATTCTGTTTGTTTTTTAAGTCTTTTTCGAATTCTTCCGGTGATGCAAAACAATCATGATTTCCCATTCCTATAGGCTGGCCGTTCTTGTTCCACCATGCAACATAGGCCATTCTCTCTTCTACCTTACTGCAATGCTTATAAGCGTAGCACTGCTTACAGTGGCTTTTGTAATGATGCGCCATGTTATCACCTCCTCTAATCTCCAGAAACTGCAATTGCAAGTAGTGATACACATACATACGGTATTACATTCCATTTCTGCAAATAAAATATGCCACATAGCGAGATAATGTTTAACAGAATCAAGATTTTTTTCATCTTCTTCACCTCCCGTTCTGGTATCCCTCTACAATCGCCACCAGCCCCTCGGCATCGTCTGCACTTATAAATATGCCGTCACTGCAATGCTCGCATATTGGACATACATGGCAGTCGTTATCTTGGCATATCTCATTTGTTTTTCTGAAAAACTCCCTTGCCCCAATCTGATTTGAAGGCTTTTGGAACCACTGATAATCATGTTTGCAAAACAATTGTTGGAACCAGTTTTTTCTTTTTATTTTCATATTGCTCCTTTCTGCAATAATGCACATTAATTCATTAAAAATTAATTAATCACCCAACAAGGCGCACCCTTGAATGAATAACTCTGAATCCACATCCTGCGGACTGCTGTTTAGAAATTCTTCAATCAGTTCCCAAAGACCTTCTTTCCACCAACTTATTTTCCCGCATAGTTCGTGATTTCTTTTTGTCACAGCAATAGCCTCTGATAGATATGGTGAAACCGTTTTGCAATTGGCTATTGCCTTTTCCAAATACTCCATTGATTCAAGCATCCTATCCCTCCTTAAAATTAATTTTCCCCTACCACATAACCCTCAGACAACGCCGTTTCATAAAGCTTGATCACATCATCTTTTTTGTCGGAATACCAAGGCCGCCCGAAAAGGCAATTTTCCGTGGAATCCGTTTCAAAAACCCTTTTATACATTTCCGGGAAAGAGCTTGGCAGGTTGTGGATATTAGCAATTTCCAGATCACCGCCGAAATGCTGCCGCCTTTTGCGAAAGCGTTCTAATTCCTCTGCTTCTTTTTCTGTTAGCAAAACCATTTCTCACACCTCCCGAAATTGATCTACATCCCACCAGCCTGCATCAATATAATCCGATTTCCAATCTTGAAAAGAATCTTCTATTTCTTCGCCAGTCACATCATCCTCAAATTCCACTATTTCTTCCTGCTCAGCACCAGCCAGACCAATGCTGATGTGAAACTTTATCTTTCTCATTTTTACACCTCCATTCTTTGAGTTAGTCATTCTCCATCGGGATGGGAACCAGTATCTTGCAACCCTCCCATTCAGCACCGCATCTACCGCATACTATAAAGTCCGGTTCATCGGCATAAGGTACGCCTCTTGTGTAATCACAGTATTTACATTCCCAGTGCTTACCTGTTTTAAATTTCCTTAGCTTCTTTTTCACATCCTGTAAACACTTTTCGTTGAAATTTCTTATCTTCAACACATCAGAGCCGGGTATACCGTCAAGTTCCTCAATTGATTCAATTCCCGCCCTTAACAGCACGTTGTATGTTCTTGTTGATAAATCTAATTCACTTATATGCATTCGTTTACTCCTTTTCTGCCAGCGGCATATTCATTACTATGCAAATAGCTTGCATAAAACCAGTGTGTCTATTTAAGTACATGTCTTTTTCCGCTTTATTATTCGCTCGGTTGGAATCGTATTGACACCCTTTTGCATGCTCCTCTAGCTTTGCAATTAGCTTATCTGCATCAATCAATCTAAGCGCTTCCACCTGCCGCGTCACCTCTTCCGGCTCCAGTCCGGTATCCTCGTAAAGCTTTAACCGCCGCTTCAATTCTTCTTCGCGGCAGGCGTATTCATTCCAGCCTTTGTCCTTGGCTTCACGATAGGTTATATATTCCTTATCTATCGCTGTGTACCTGTCCATTGTCTTCACCTCCGTTAAGCTTAATTTATTCTACCAAGCATTTCTCTCAGCTCGTTATAATAATTGATTTCACCCTCAAAGAAACAATCAAGGCTTTCATAGAATATCCTTTTCGCTTTCTCTAAGTCTGACGCGGGTATAAATTCAACATCTCCGTCTATTACAGAGTAAAACTCGCCCTCACCATCGTCGTCCAAAACAATGCTGCCTACTACGTGTTCGCCATAATATGCTGTCAAATCCCATTGTTTCTTCCAGTTGTCTTGCTGCGTATTTACCTCTTCCCACTCCATGCAAATACCTCCTTTAAACTAAATTTATAGAGTAATCTTAAATCCGAACATGGGAAGCAGAAATATATAAATATTCTTCTTTTGTCTATCATAAAAAACTCCAATCCAAAAATCATACCAAGCAAAGATTGGCTTAATCTTCATCTTCCACACCTCCATTAAGAATTAATTCAATCAATCCTCACTTACGTAATCCTCTCCGCCGTGCTCCACAGCGTCCAGGTATGTTTCATAGTTTTCATCACACCAGCGCCCCTCACACATGCAAGGGCCGTCAGGAGTTGCGGTAAATGCACGTTTTCCATATTCTGTGTTGGCGCAATAGTTTTCGCACAAGTAATCGCCTAATTCTTCTCGGGTATATGGCTTCATTTTCGCAGTAAGCCCGTCAGCCGCATAGCACCCGCTGTAGCCATCCAACCAAACACATTCCTTGCCGTATACCATCTGCGGTCCTGCTGTAACAATAAACTCCCTTCCCTTGTTTTTTTCATTGACGTAATACTTGTTGTTCATGGTAACTTTATCCCCTGGTTTCATGATTGTGCTCCTTTACATAATTTTGTTTTCCGGTTTTTCAAGTGGAACGTAAAGCGTACTCGCCGATTCATTGCCAGTCCAGACAACCCACATTACATCCATAAGCGGCGATCCGGATCCCCTCTTACCAAATAAAAAATCAGGTCTCCATGTCAGTGGCAGTATGTAGGTTGGTGGGAAGCCGCGAAACAATTCAAGGCGTTTTTTCACGTGCCAGTACTGTGATTTTAACAATAACGCAAACGGCTTCTCGTGTTGTATGCTCCGTTCGATAAATTCCTGTGACACCGAAAACGGCGGGTTTGTGATTATCCAGTCGCATTCTTTCGCGGGGATCTTTAGATAGTCCTCGTCGGCTTGGATATCGCTCCCTGTCACCTTATAGCCGTATTCTTCCATCACCTTGGCCATATGCCCCTGTCCACAGGCCGGTTCCCATATTACTGTTTCGGCTGGTAATTTCAAAAAATTTAGCAGCGCCTTGGTTGCTTCTGGTGGGGTTGGGTAATAATCCGATTCAACCCTCTTGTATGCCGTATTTCCTCCGGCTATCTGACTTCCTGTTATGCTCATTTTTCTCCTTTCGATGGCTGCCCCGCCGGCACCACCTTGAACTCCCATCTATACCCGTCGTCCGTCCACGCTTGGAAATACTCCCCGTAAGGCTCATACTTCACGTGGTCGATCTGGCGGGAACTGATCACGATGTCGCGGTAGATTGTGGAGCTGATGGTGTGGTTGTTGCGGTCAAGCAACGCTTGTATTTCGTGTGAGTACATTTTTTTCACCCCGCCTATTCTCCCAAAAACTATTTCAAATAACTTAAGATGTGTGCAATTACATCTACTGTCCATCCATTTCCAAGACATTTGTACCGCTGCGGCCCGGTAATCCCTTCGGTATAACCATCCGGCAAAGTTTGTAATCTCTCACATTCGACAGGTGTCAGCTTTCGTATGTATCCATCAACCAACACTCCGTGTCTATCTTGTGCTGTTAGAGTGTAGAATTTGTGCCCATCACTGAACCGTTGTCCGTTTTGTCTCTTATTAATTCGGTCTGGCGTAATACACCCGAACAGATATTGCCCCATTTTAGCAGCGCCTCCGCCACCTTCCCCGCATAAAGTAACCGCTTTTCCGTGAATCGAATACACTCGATTTTCTTGACTGTCTTTTCTGAAATATCCTATTTTCCCCTTTTTGACTTCTTCGGTAATAATCTTAAGTGTTTTGTCAAAAGGTACTATGTAGGGATTTAGATCAATATTATCGTTACGATATTCATGGACTATATCTTTTAATAATATCCCTTTGTCCTCCGGTTGTCCCACCCCCGGTATATTAGTCCAATAGAGTCGCTTTCTTTTCTGGGCAGACAATAAACTAGAGTTGCTTTCCATTGGTTCTACGCCTAAATAACTTGTTATTACGTCCTGATATTCCTTTTTCATTTTGACGTTTTCCAGCAAGAAGTATTTTGGTTTCACCTCGTGCAGAATTCTTACAAACTCAAAAAATAACTTACTTCTGGGATCTTCAAAGTTTAGTTGCTTCCCAGCAAAACTGAATCCCTGGCAAGGACTGCCTCCTATGAGCAAGTCTATATCCGTTTTAGTTGCCCCCTTGTCCGTGTATAGGCATCCATTTTTATACTTAACTCCTAACACATCACCGATGTGAATAGTGTCAGGATAGTTCTTTTGTGCTACCATAATGGCATATTTATCAATTTCGCTTGCAAAGTATCTATCAATGTCAATACCTGCTCTATCAAGGGCAACGCGCCCACAACTAATTCCGTCAAACAAACTCAACACATTCATTTTTTCGTCGGGAGTAAAGAACGTTCTTTCGTGCTGGCCAGCAAACCTCTTTTCCCCTTTTCTTTATTTGTCCATCCTAATTACCATTCTGATTCTTCTGCAAAGTCGGCAATGCTCATTTGGCCCTCCACGTTTTTATCCTGCATCCACCACAAAAACACTTCATGACCATTTTTCCAGCTGGGAGGCTGCTCTTTCCATCGCTCATTCAATCGTTTTAACATTTCGTCAAATGCCCTGATATATGCTCTTTGATAAGTTGGAAAGTCTGCAAATTCCTTCCATCGTCCCTTGTTCGCCATAGGGCATCCTATACAGCCAACCCGCCTATATCCGCGATCATACAATTCGTTGTATTCCACCTGTTCTGACCTGATAAAATCCCATATATCGCGGTGCGTCCAATCTATAATCGGATTAACAACCATCTTGTTTTTTTTCATGCAATGTTCTGTTAATTTCCGTTTATCTGAATTATCGTTCATTAACATAATTTCATCAGAGATCGCTGTCTTATTTTTTTGGATGAAGCAATAGTTTCATAGGCCGCTCTATCTGCTCTTGCATTACTTTCATCCCATCGAACACCCGTAGCAATGAAGCGGTTAGCGCATCCAGTTTCCTTCAAAACTGAACAACAGTAACGTGCTAATCTTGTTGGCGGCATCGCTTTTTTTGGTATCAATGTCCACATAGTCACCCGCTTACCTTGAAATGTAGGCATTTCTATATTCGCCGGAATTCCTTGTAATTCCAGTTCTCTAAACTTTTTTCGAATATGATATACTGTCGGTGGTGCGTCAACTGTCGTGTGGCTATTGTGAACCTCGAACGGCACGCCCGAACGCTTGAATAATTCCAGCATTACATCACTGTCTTTCCCACCTGAATATGTACACACCAACGGCTGCCCGTAATGGTGCAAGCTCATGTCACTGGCTATCTGTATTCTTTCAATTGCTTTCTTCTCCAAGTCCATGCTTGATATCCTCACCGCCTTTCTGATCAATCTAATTTTAATTTGGCGCATAACTTCTTTCATCAGATAGATATTCGTTCAAATCGTCAATTACCTCATTTATATCTATTTCTGTTTCGAGGTCCCAAGATTGAAGTGATGCAATGAACCAATCTAATCCCATTTCCTTTATGTTTTTTATTAATTCCTCCATATTCCTCCCTTCCCCGACTACCGCCGGATAATTTTAATTCACCCAAACATTTCAATCTGTCCATCACACCCGTCGCACTGTCGCTGCTTCACTTCCCGCGGCTTATACACCTTGTCCAAATCAAACGCATCCATCGGGTTAAGGTCAAATAACTTACAGTGATTGACTGACTTCGCGCTTGCCTCGCTCATTGTCTTTTTCTTTTCGTTGCAGTAGATACCGTTCCCGGTGACAAGGTAGGAACAGTACCGGCAGTATTGTCTCATTTCCGCACCTCCTGTCATCTTTCACCATACTTTTCGAATAGATAAAACATAATATTCTACACCCTGCTCTGCTCCCCACTCTTCTTTGCCTGTTTTTATAGACAAGGAACAATCAGCTATGATACAAGGTGATTCTTTGGAATACCCATTACGGAACTTGATTCTATGGCTTTTCAAAGTCTCTTGCTTTCTAAGCAGTTCCTTAACATCTTCCGTTTCTTTCTTGTGAAAGCCCAGCCAGTTCATGAACCGGGTATCATAGTACGGCTTGATCTCTCTGTATTCCTCTGTCTTTTCGCCGGAAAGAATCATGTCAAACCATTTCTTTTTAATTGTCAATGTCAGCATTCTCTACCTCTCTTTCTTCCGGTGGTTGGTACGGTTCCGGCAGCGGCCGCCATGCTACAACAAAATCGCCTATCGCCGCAAATTCCTCCGCATAAGTAGCAGCCTCAAACCATCCTTGGGGTACCTTCCAGTCGTCAAGCTCCTTGCTGTATTCAAGATCACTGTCAAGGCCGTCAAAGTCATTCCAGCTGAAACGGCTGCTTTCCGACCAGATAGTCCCGTCTTCGTAAATGGCTCTACACGTAAGTCTCCGCGTGCCATTCTCCAGGCGGCGTTCGATGCTAACCTCAACCTCTTTTTCGTTCTCCGGCAGCCGCTCCCCGACTGGTATCCATCCCCTATCATGTGATTCGGCGAAATGGCGTATAGTTTCCGGTTCCACCTCAAACCCATACAGGGCAGACGCGTATGAAGGAACAATATAGTATTTCCCTTCGTCCGGCCCGTACTTAACCACGGAACCCTGCACCATCTCGCCCGTATCTTTGCGCCTGGCATTAAATAATATGTTTTTCATACCTTACTCCCTCCAATTCTTGTAAAATATCCACATACGTTACCATCCTTACAGACCGTTCGCCCATGGCCTCGCTAACCAGAACGCCCCTGCCGCTGTCTAAAATCTTCGTGACATACATTTCCCTGCAAATCTCAATCGGTGCAAGGTTGGCGCTCTCACGGTCTGCCACTTCCATCACCACCGGCACCGTGTCGCCTACGCGGATGCAGGAGCGTAACCTCGCTATGTCTGCCTTGGTTATGGCTTCGTTCTCCATCCGCTCTTCTCGCTGTCTCCGGCTGTTCATGCGCTGTTCTGCGATTAATCCGCATCTTTCCAGATAGCGCGCCACTGTCTCGTACCTTACGTTCGGATGACGGGCTATGGTGTATATATCTTCGCCCTGCTTAAAAAGCTCTGTCATCTGCGGCACGAGGTCTAATATTCTTTGCTTCGGATGTCCCATTATTTTTCCTCCTGTAATTTTGTGCTGTCTGCACTTATGGACAAACGTTCGGCGCATTGCCTTATTAGCTCTGCCTGTTCGTTTCGTACTGCCCCGGGAAGTACGTTCTGTTGTTTTATCAAATTGATCTGCCCCTTGTACGCCTCTCTAAAATTGGCACGCTCCACGCTGATGTTTTCACTCTGGCAGATATTTTGATAGCCCATTCGCTTCACAATCCCTCTGACGGCATCTGGTAGGCTCTCAAGGGCGTCCAGCTCACGCATGTAGCCATGTTTTCTTATCGCCATCAGCACCATACCCCAGGCTTCATCCCATTCCGGCAGACGCTCCGCGGTGATCGTTGCGCACTTTTCCCTAATCTCCGCAATCGTTGGGGAAAATTTGTTTTGGCTGATCAACTGCGTTATTGCGTTTCTGCAAACTGCATAGTCAATGTCTTTCAACATGCCGTACCACAGATTCAGCGCGGATTCATCTGGCATGATGTTGCTTTTTCCGTAGGCGCTATGTAACGCAGATGCTACAGTAGCAAACTCCTCTCTATTCACTTTCTGCCCATCCTTTCAACATTTCGTTATAGCCACCATCGACTTTCCCTCGGTTATGATCCTGATAATTACCTTCCAGCACCTTCGGGAAGTTATTGGGCTTAACAAACCATTCAAAGCTTATCATCCAACCATTTTTATTTTGCCCTAACAGAAATGGTCTGTTTTTGATCATTCCAATGGCTTCTAACACTTGATCAACTCCGTACTCCTTAATTCTGGCTTTCAGCATTTGATAGCGCTTGCTGGTGGTGGATAGCGTTTTTACTTCCACGGCTCCGCACTGGTTCCAAGCGTCAACGATTCGTCGGACATCAGTCTGACAAGTGGCATCTATGACACTATAGTCTTTTTCTTCCCTTCTTTCTTTCTTCCCTTCTTCTACTTCTTTCTCTTCTTCTACTTCTTCTATTGTTGTTAACAGAATGTCAACAGAATGTGAAGTGAATGTGGTCTGCCTGTGGTCTGCCTGTGAAGTGTCTGTGGTCTGACTGTGGTTCTGTACGTTAACGTCTTGATAGAAATCATAGTTTTTTATTGTAAATACGCTGTATTTTGAATGTGATGTGACTGTGATTTCGCCCGTTAATTTTAAGTTTTTTATGGTTCCTCTAGCCTCATTAATTGTTAGCCCTGTTTCTTCGGCAATTTTGGGAAGGGATGATACAAAAGAACCTCTTTCGATCAAATGGCCTTGAAATCTTCCCTCTTTCCAGTTAGCCTTTAGCAACATGTGAAAAAACACTCGGCAGGTATTCAGATTAGAGTACCATTCCCATTCAAGGATTTTCCTGTGTATCTTGATGTGCCCCTCTATCTCGGCCGCCTCCCCTCATTAACTTTCTTCCGGTTCCCTGCCCGCCTCGCATTCCTTGTATATTTTAATCCAATCCTCCAGCCGCATCGTCACCAACCAACTATGGTTATTTTTTCGATGAAATACCGCCGGAAGCCTGTCTCCCTCAAAAGGCAGTGGTTTCGTGCCGCCCTCAATCGCTTGAGCCATCGCATCGTACAGGTTCAGCTTTTCCACCCGCTTGCATTCGATATGTATTCCCGGCAGTCCTACAACATCCGCTGATCCGTCAGCTCCATTGTATTGCTGCCCACGATGGCAATCGTAGCCGTATCCCCTTAATGTGCCAGCGAGTTCCCTTTCTGCCCTCTTTCCTTTTTCTTTGCTCATTTTGCCCAATATATTCTCCTTTCCCCGCCCCTGACATTAGGCCAGAGGCGGCAGTACCAACGGCGTGAAGTCGTGACACAACAGCCGAACAAATACCTTTGTAAAATCAATCCTCCACCAATTTTCTAAACCGATCCGGCAATGTGTATACGTTTCCGTTTGCGCGGTCTAGCGCAGTGCATATATCTACCAACTTACATCCGGAACAGTGTACGCAATCACAATATTCCTCTAAGTGCCCTGCGATTATTAATAATAATTCGTCGTCCATACCTTCTGTCTCCATTTCTATTCAAATATATCAAGGAACGCGCTATCGCTTTCGGCATTGCGTTTTGTGTAAATACAATATTCATGCCACCGCCGTTCCATCTCTTTACGGGCTTTATATGTTTCAACAGAAATACCCAAAGCTTCATCAAATGTTGTATTTTTATGTTTCTTTTTCCGCTGCCTCCGGTTCATTTATTTTATCCACCTCCATCAATCTTTATTTTTTTCTTCACCATATCCCTCTGCCTTGCGCAACAGCGCCGCAAACTTCGATCGTTCTTCCCTAATGATCGCCAATCCCTCTTCCAGACTGTGCATACCCTCCGCAATCCGTTCAGAGGTTGTGCGGTTGATGCAACCTTCTATCGCCGTTTCTAGGCTGGTATAATACCCAACCGGCCGATATGTAGGGTTGCCGTTTTTATCCGGCTTACCGGCCACTGTGAGCGTGTAGCCGGTGCCGCTGGTGTCGATATAATACGATCCTGTTAAGTGCATCATTGTTTCGTCTTCCTTTCTGTACTAACTTTAATTCGTTTCCGGCAGGGAGTGCATAACACATTATCAACCGGCAGACCGTAAAATACACCCTCGCTGTCTTGACATATCAGTTCCCCGTCTTTTTCTTCGCTCCCTTGACACATTTTGCACCATCCATCAACCCCTAATGTCTCACACATAATGATTTACCCTTCTGGCCAATCGGTTCCCCTGTATTGCCCGTAAGCATACTCCTCCCAATATCCGCAATATGGGCATTCATCCGAATACTCGATAACCCCTAACCCTTCTTGCCAATATTCACCCGTTCTTTTGGCCTGTTTGCCACACTTGTGACACTGTATAATCCTCTCCAATTTCTTCCATTCCTTTCCCCAGCTTCAATCTGACAATTCTCTCGGTTCATAATCTTGGGGATAAGACGCTCTTGCTAAACCTTCGTTAATCAGCCTTTCCCTTAACCCCCAATCGTTTTTTATTTCTTCGACTGTATGCTCCGTTTCGACCATCACGCTGTGATCATTACCAAAAATGTAAGTGTCCAGCAATATAAGACGCTTCTTCTTTTCCATGCAATTCCCTCTTTCATTCCAGATACGATTTACCAAACTCCCGCCGGAAGTCTTCACGGCTCCCGCAGTGTGCTTCAAAATGCTCCTGTGCTTTGCGCTTTAACATCAAATCCAACCCTTGATTGTGATGGACGGCAATGCTGCTACCGGTATGATGTTTGCGACATAGCCATACTTTGAGGCCATGCTTTTCAGACTTTTTCCGGTTGGCTGTGCCGAAAAAGATATGATGACCTTCTAAACAACAAACCGTACCGCACACATAGCATTTCTTTTCATTCTGCAAAATACTATTCATGTTTTTTCCTCCAATTTTGATCATACAAATCCATCATGCGATTAAACTCTTCCGGCGGCAGCGTGTCGATTCCCTGCTCCCTGCATTCGGCCACCAGCCCCTCGATCAACCGGCTCATTTCCTTAGTGTCATAAGTGCTGGAGCCGCGAAGCATCTTGTATGTCCGGTACGTCGTGCCGTCCACTCCGGTATTGATTTCCGTGGTTGGCTTGATGTGAAAAGTTTCTGCTTCGAGGGCTTTGTTTTCACTGTCCTCGCTGTCTGGAATTATTACGTAGGCAATTTTACCGCCTATCTCCTCCAACTGCCCGTATCGCCGTAATAGGATGTTGTGCATGCATGGATTGGATATCTTTAGTCTGTCCGCCAGTTTGGTGAGCAACTGCCAGTAATATGCATTTGCGTCAAGGCTCCGTTTGGTTCTGAATTTCTTGACAGTGATCGCCAGCGGAATGTCCTGCATTTCGTCTATGCAGCTTCGCACATCGTCCTCAAATTCAAATGTGAGTTGTATTTTCTGATTCTTATAGTTTTGTGTCACCCCAAGAAACGTTGCTTTTTTACGATCCATTTATTTCACTTCCTTGGCTCCATGGCAATCCATCTTCTGCCCCTTCCGGCGGCGCTGTGCTGGGTTTATTTGGTTTGACTTTGAGAATTTCCATAGCACTTTTAAAATCCTCTATACTCATTTGTTCAAAATTCTCCGCTCTGTAATTTGTATAAACGCTCTTTCTGCTTATTCCTGTGCGGTTACACTCGGATATCAGGGCATTTACATGTGCTGCCGGCAGCGATGGTATTGCTGGAGGTTCTGTTTCTTCTGGTTGGCGAACCCCCATTTGATACACCACTTTGTGATTGCGTTGATGTTTAACACTTAATTTATTGATGTTTCCAAATTCGTCATAGCCGATGTCCAAAACACTAAAATGATCAGAGCAGGTATATTTTTTCTTGCCCCTAACAACTTCACCGGTTTCCTTGATTTTGCAATCACCATTATTGATCCAGATAAAAGGCGCTGTATACAATTCGCGGCCGATTCCCCAATTTACACATGCACGCTTGAAACTGTCTGACGCAAGCCCTTTTTCTTTTTCTGTGTTACTTTCGGTGCCAGTGTCTTCTTTATCAACCCATTGTTCTTTGGCTTCATCCCATAGAGATACAATACAATTCGCATTTTCTCTGCTATGTCTGCGTTGCCAGTTCATGGGGCCGACGGATTCATCAAGAATATTTTGATCCACCCGGGCATCCTTGTATAACAACAGGGAGATACCCCCCTCCGAAACCATGCCTATCCTGCAATCAATTTCATCGGCTCTTAGTTTTCTAAATGTTAATTTCCCCATATTTTCACCTACTTAATAACCAGACATTCGCCTTGCCTTAACGTTACTCCCGGCACATCCCTGCCGTTTTTAACATCCGCAAGAAGTCCCCGCCGGTCAACCTTCGGTTCCTGCTCGATCAGATATTCTTTCGGCAATTTCTCCCATCCCGGGACTTCGTCAAGTTGCGGCGCTGTTTTTCTAAGCGATAAGGTATATATATCCCCTTCAATCTTTCGTTTTCCTGCCATCTGCATAGACAAGAACAGTGCTCTTTTGAGCCGATCCGCTGCATTCTCCGCAATAGTCTGGCGTATAGACAACCGGGCAATTTCCTTTTTAACGTTTTCGGCCTTATCGTTCAATGCAGAAAGCACAGTACAATAACCCTCATACTTGTTTTCCAGCTCTCCGCTGATAGCTTCAAGGGTATCCCTCAAAACTTCGCTGTCCGGTTCTTCTTCCAGCATTTCCATCAAAACCATAAGTTCATTATCTAAT
>Ga0153940_1000093_pt1 | contig 57408 bp, 53 predicted proteins | sample TSNJ024MetaG_FD_104736 | JGI IMG/M metagenome (GOLD analysis project Ga0153940, IMG submission 104736) | Attine ant fungus gardens microbial communities from New Jersey, USA - TSNJ024 MetaG | ecosystem: Host-associated > Fungi > Mycelium > Unclassified | place: USA: New Jersey, Brendan T. Byrne... | reverse complement strand
GGCAGATGACAATCTGTCTTTTCGTAGTGAGAAAAAAGACAGTAAGATTGAAAAAATACAATCCTACTGTCCGTATAAATAGCTATTTGAATACAGAATAAAAACTTAACTTAATGACATTGGGTTTTTACCCGCCACCTCTTTCTCCAATCGCAGCACTTCGCTCCGGAGCTTTTATCCTCTTCTTTTACTCATCTTTTCCCGCACCTTATCCGATATAAATTTTATGATTACGTAAAAAATCAGAGGTATTAATATTGAAATTATTCCCAGCGCAAGCCATAATGGTCGGCTAAGATCTGCTCCACGGCATAGATAGCTTATCAGTACATCTATTATTATGTATAAAGCAATGATCAGAGTGATTTTTTTAATATTTAGTCCCATAGCGCCCTCCTTTCATTGCCTACTATTTTATCAATGTCCGGGACAGAAAGCACTAGGTGGGTACTGGATTATTATGATACATTTACCAAATTTTTGCCGCCACTTTAATCTACATGGGTATCCGCTTTTTATTCCCGGTTCTTTAGTACCTCTGCCGGCAGCAGCTTATTAATCCTGCGCACCAGCAGCTTATTGATCAGAAAATAAGATAAAATAGTTCCGCTATATATAATAACATACATATACCATTTCAGAGTTAAGTCTAAGCCTACTGCCACGTTAGAAACAAAATACGGGTATAGCGCATCCATCGCCAGTTTGGCAACCGGTATGCAGATAAGTGCCGATAGGCTGACCATGATAAAATTACCATCCAGATATAATTTTTTTATTTCTTTTCTGCGGTACCCAAACACTTTCATCAACGAAATATTGTAGGCCGAACGATCCAGCATAACCTTCATCATCAAATACATGACAATAACAAAAATTATAATTGATACAATCGTCATCATTATAATCATCGGACCCATCATGTCCTTGAATATAGCCGCTGATTTTTCAATATTCTCTCTGGTAACCACACCGTATAAACGATCGGACTCGATGTTTAATTCCCGGTCGGCAAGCACTGCGTTATAGTAATCGTCGCTCTGTCCAAACAGTTCACGCATACTGGAGATATCCATAAATACTTGTAAGCCAATGGAGTATGGAACAATTTGGTCTACGGTGAAAGCATAAGAGCGTTCATTGATCTCGTCTTCCAAAATCAGCGTGTCGCCTTCCTTCAGGTTAAACTTGCTGGCGGATGAATCAGATAATGCAACCTTATTTTTACCCGCTTCCACTTGAAAATCAAAATAAGGGTTATCTTTATCGATTCCCATCAATGTAACATCCAGATCATAGCCGTAAGCTTCTTTATTCAGATTCTCCAGATAACACGCTTCACCGCCGGAGGGCACATCGCTTTCCGGATACTTATAGGTGTACATATATTCATATACCGCATCGCGTTCATTCTGTTCGATCAGATTATCACAGAGGGCTTTGCAGTTTACCCCCAGCAGCAGAATCAGCAACGAGATAAACATCCCGGTGATGACCGCAAAACTGCTGCGGATCTCCCGCAGAAGCTGGCGGATCTGGAATTTACGTACGTAATCCAACTTTTTCAGCTGCATCTGACCGAACTGCTGATCCGACTGCTCATTACGCATTAACTTAAGGGCCGGCTGCGACAGTTTTTTATTAATCACCAGCAGATTCACGATTACTGCCACCAACGGCGGCATAATCAATCCATAGACCAGAAGATAGGGCGGGTAATAGTTGATAATATCCGGCATGGAAAAATAGTCGATCGAATCCTGGGCAAAATACCCTGTCCCCAGTGGGCTAAAGCCTAAAATGGTACCGACGATCCCCCCCAATGCTGTAATCAGCACCGGCAGGGTCAGATAATGCCGGATCAGCTCTCCTTTCTTTGCCCCCAGGGCATATAATGCACCGATTACCGGATACTCACGTTCAATCCCGTGAATCACAAAGACCGATATGACAAAGGTAAATAAGATCATAACGATCACACCGGCAACCATTCCGACATATTTATTGATGATCACATCATTAATCGAGCTTTCTATACGGGGGTTATTCTCCCTGGTTACGAATTTGGTCAGGTTATCAATGTCGTAATTAAAATACTCATCCAGAGCTTCATCGGTTTTCTCCTGCAGCTCTTCAATTCCTTCCAGAAGTTCTTCCGAACCATCTTTGGCCGCTGCAACGCCATCGGTATATTCGGCAATTCCGTCCTGATAGGTTTTCAGGCTGTTGAGGCCATCCAGCGCTTCCTGCAGCTGTTCCCTGACTTTAGTATCCCCTTCACTCCCCATCAGATTGGTCAACACTGACTGATAATTGGCTTCCGTGAGACTCACATCAATGCCGCTTTCGCCCAGCTGCTCCTCTACCTGAGCCAACAGCATCGACAATAACCGGCCGGAACCACTTACGAGCGATTCATTATAACCGGCCAGTGTTCCCATACCATCTTTGATCGCTGCGGTGCCTTCCCCCAGACTGCCGGCCCCCTGCTGAACTGCTGCCACACTATCAACATAAACACCGACTCCCTCTTTAAATTCCTGCAGACTAATAAGCGCCGCTAAAGCCGATTCCAGCCGGCCGGCCAGTTCTGTATCTCCGGCATTCCGAAGCTGAGCGATCATACCGTTCAGTGTCGCTTGATAATTTTCTTCGGTCACGGTAACGCCATAGGGTGAAAGCATCCCTGAAACCTGGGCTAACTGAGCTGAAAATATCTGAGCACTGCCATTTTTCAGACTGTCGTTGTTCTGCACCAGCTCACCCAGACCATCGTTCAGAGCGCCGGTTCCCTCCTGCAGACTGTTGATCCCGGCCAGAGCCTCATCCACTCCCTGCGTATAAGCGGTAATGGCATTCTTATACTCCGCTACGCCGTTAAGTCCTGTTAAGGTTGATTCCAGCTGATCTCTGAGCAGACCGTCACCGGCCATCATTCCGCGGATGACCTGCTCGTAATTGGATTCGGTCAGCGCAGTGTCATTCCCCATACTTTTCAGCCGTTCTCCGGCGCTCTCCAGGTAGGACTCCATAATTGCTGTGATACCGTCATTCATATCCTGATTATAATCGGTCAGCTCCACGAGACCATCCCGCATCTCCTGAGCACCGTCTTTAAGGGCGCTGATGCCCTCCTGCATATCATTTTTTACGCTCAGAGCATCCTCCAGCATTTCCTGGAATAGGACATCCTCTACTTCCGATTCATCAAACTCAAGATCACACAGATATTCTTTTACCTCATCATCGGTCATACGTCCGTTCAAAAGATAACTGTATATATATTCTTCGCTCTTTACCGCCCGGCCCTCTTCCTTCATCTGCTGATATTGCTCCGCTTCGACAAAGACCGTACCAAAATGTCTTCCGTCTGCAGATGAGTCAGTGTCCTTTTCCAGCATCAGATCATAGTCCGGCGTCGATCCGATACCGGTAATCGTGAGTCCCGTGCCGCCGATCTCAATAGAATCTCCGACCGTCAGGCCTTTTGCCTCGGCGTATAGCTTTTCAACCACGACCTCCTGAGGTCCCCCAGCCAGTTTTCCTGCGGTCAGATCAATCTTATTAATATTATCCCGGTTCTGATAGATGCGAATGGTAGAATCATCAGCCATCAGATAATCAAGATAAAACATCCGCTCCAGGGTAATCCCCTTATTCTCCATATTTTTCACAACATCCGCGGTCAGAGGTACAAAGACACTGAAGCTTCCGTCTTCCACCTTATTTCGCTTTTCACCACCCGCAACACTGCGAATCACATTCTCCGCGGCCCCTACCATGCCTACAATCAGATACATACCCAGTACAATTAGCAAGAATAACGCTATATAACGGGTAAAATTGCTGCGCAGGTCCCGGAAGATGCGTTTTCCTAATACATCCTGCATGTTATAAATCCTCCAGTTTATCCGCCGGTATCCGAATCTCGTTAATATAATCTTTGGTTATCATTCCATCTTTAATCTTTATCACTTTATGTACCATATCTTTGATTGCAGTATTGTGGGTCACTATCATCATCGTCGTATCATACCTCTGGTTGATCGCTTCCAGAAGTATCAGAATATCCCTTGATGATTTTGAATCCAGCGCTCCCGTCGGCTCGTCGCAGAGGAGCATTGCCGGGTTTTTAATCAACGCTCTGGCTAAGGCACATCTCTGTTGCTGACCGCCGGAAAGCTGAGCCGGGAATTTGTTCTGATGTTCCTTAAGACCAAGGATGGCCAGCAATTCATCCAGATTCAGCGGCTCCTCAGTCAGAAATTCGCACACTTCTATATTCTCCCGTACAGTGAGGTTGGGGACCAGGTTGTAAAACTGGAATACAAATCCCAGCTTATCCCGCCGGTAGTCGGAAAGCTGGTTCTGATTCATACCGCCGATATCCAAGCCATCAACTGTAACCGAACCGGAATCCATCACTTCCAGGCCGCCGAGAATATTCAGAAAGGTAGATTTCCCAGAACCGCTGGGACCCAGGATCACACACATCTGTCCTTTTTCCACTCCGGTGCTGACGTCTCTGAGAACCTCCATATAGCTGTTTCCCTCGCCATAGCTCTTTCTCATATCTGCAATTTCTATATACATATTTCTTCTCTCCTTCATAAGTTTGTTTTAACTAACTTTCGTTGCGATAATTGAGGACCAAAGTCCTCTTTCCGGCAGTTATGCATCCTTTTCTTCCTCATCGAATAAATAGTTCAGCAGTCCGTCTACCATCACATCGATAGTTTCCATTATCGATTCTGTGATAATCGTGTTACTAATGGACGCAAAATACATCGCATGGGTATAATTATGTACCACAGTTGGTTTCACCCGTTTGGTATCCCGGCCCAGCATTTGAAGAATCCGCGCAAACGACTCTACTTCCCGGTCATGAAAATTATCCATCTGTTCACCGCTGGTATTAGCCAGCAGGTGTTCTAATCCGTCATGGTTAGAAAGGAAAAAGACCTGCTGAGGATTATATAGAAAATTTTTTAGAAAATCACCGGTTACCTGCCGGATGTTTTCCGTCGACGTCTTTTTAAGTATAGCTTCAGCATCTGCTAAAACCTGGCTGTACATCTGCCAGACCATTTCTAAAAACAGAGATTCCTTATTATCGTAGTAGTTATAAAAGGTACCTTTTGCTACTTTGCATGCTTTTGTGATATCATCGACGCTGACATTGCGGATACCACGTTCAATGACCAGCATTTTGCTGACTTCTAAAAATTGTTTTTTTTGTATTTCCCGCTCTTCGGCAGTCAGTGCTCTGGGCGACATTTTAATACCCCTTTTCATTATGACTGTTTTTTATTTTTTAGTCATCATAATTACAATACAACGTATTTAGCTGTATTGTCAAGTATTTGTTAAGCCTAAAACACCTCCTTGAAATAGAAAAAGCCATCCGTTTATAACCGAACAGCTTTTTGCGCTTTTTGATAAATGAACTGTCCCACATGCTTTATTGGGGACAAAAATATACTATAGTATAATCCTTTCGGTTTTATTTATACAACAGCGCGGTAGCCTTTTCGCAGGTTTCATAGATGGCGTCATACTGCTGCTCAATCAGCGGAGTAACCCTTTCTGTCTTTTTTGCAATGATGCGCCGGTAGCAGAAATATGGGATAATCCAGCCGATAAAAGCTGGAACGGCAAGGATAATACACAGAGCTATCATATCCGCGAGAAAAGCAAACGTCGCACCCGCCATAAATGCTGTTCCCAAAATGCCAATAACATAAGCTGCCGTACTCGCACCGAGGGTTTTAGATGTTTCCAGTTTGTGGATTTCATTGGTGTGGCTCTCAAACTCCCGCTGGAGCCGGGTTAATTCCATCTTGTTGATGATTTTCCAGTCACGCTTGAATTTTAATGTGACGGATGTGACCCAATCAAGCGAAGGCACTTTGCCTTCCGGCGCCCAGCCGAAGCTAGGGAAACAGTCGGTGTAAAGATCAGCCATGTCTCGCTTTACCGTAACGCTTTTGTATTCATATCCGACAAAGCTGCGCACGTTTTGTGTATTTCCATTCACGATAAAAATCTCCTTTCTTCTTTGTGCTCATTTTATCGACAGAATGTTTGCGAATTGCTTATAAATTGTTTGAGAAATATTAATGTGAGGGTTAGCAGCGGGTAAATAGCCTGAGCTCATCTAAAACAAGAAATTCTGGGTTGCCTAAAAGCGACAAATATTTGTCTGAACCGGTGAATCTAGTGTTCCGGTATAACGCTATTCCTTACATCATATAATAGTAAAAACAAGAAAGGAGATGCGATAAAATGTATAATTATGATGGATATTATACAAATGCAAATATGCTGCGTCATTCAAATCCCTCCGCAAAAATGATGGATTATGGGCCAAATCCGTTCGTCGTGGATATAAGTAAAGCCACAATTTATAATGATACTTACCGTACTGCTCTATGGACAGGGAGTCATTTGCAGCTTACGCTGATGAGCATTCCTGTAGGTGGAGACATAGGACTTGAGGTTCACCCGAATGTTGACCAGTTTTTGCGCATTGAAGAAGGTCAGGGCCTGGTTCAAATGGGAAGCAGTATGGATAATTTACAATTTCGGCAGCCCGCATTTAATGATTTTGCTATATTCGTGCCTGCCGGTACATGGCATAATTTAACCAATACGGGGAACAAACCGCTAAAGCTATATACTATTTACGCACCACCCAATCACCCATGGGGGACCGTTCAACAAACTAAAGCTATTGCAGAAGCTCAGGAAGGCCACTAATATTTTTTCGAACATTGCCACCAGCCGTCCGGTTATAAAGCCGGACGGCTATGCATTGCTGTACTATGTACCGCTAATCAGTCTGGCTGCGGCTGTAAATACAAAACAGACTCCAATTCCCGTTACAGTTGGTACCAGCACTGAAATAATTGTCCACTTAAGACTTTGCGTTTCCTTCTTTATAGTTAGAATGGTTGTTGAACAAGGCCAATGCATAAGAGAGAACAACATTACGCTTATTGCCGTAATCCACGTCCACCCGTTGTCTTCCAATAATTGTTTTAAAACCGATAGATTATCAAGTTCCAATATGCTTCCCTTTGCCATATATGCCATAATGATAATAGGGATAACAATTTCATTTGCCGGAAAGCCAAGAATAAAGGCAAGAAGGATAACGCCGTCCAACCCGATAAACCTTGCAAATGGGTCTAAAAAGCCTGAACAATGTGCAAGAAGTGTCATATCTCCTATATATACATTTGCCATGATCCATATGACAAGTCCTGCCGGTGCTGCAACTAACACTGCTCTGCCAAGTACGAAAAGTGTTCTGTCAAACACCGAACGTATAATCACTTTTCCGATTTGAGGCTTTCGGTATGGGGGAAGCTCCAGGGTAAATGAAGAAGGCTCTCCTTTCAATACCGTCTTTGATAAAAATTTAGATATCACAAATGTCATAAACACTCCCAGCACTATTACGACTGTAAGAAGTGCGGCAGACAGGACAGACGCTCCGCCCCCGACGGCCGAACCTGCAAAAAACATTGATATAATCGCGATTAAAGCTGGGTAACGGCCGTTACATGGTACAAAATTGTTGGTTATGATCGCGATAAGCCGCTCTCTTGGCGAATCAATGATCCGGCAGCCAATAACTCCAGCGGCATTACACCCGAAGCCCATGCACATCGTAAGCGCCTGTTTGCCGCATGCACAGCACTTTTTGAAGCATTTATCTAAATTAAAGGCTATTCGGGGAAGAAATCCCACATCCTCAAGCAGTGTAAATAAAGGGAAGAAAATTGCCATTGGCGGCAGCATAACGGATACAACCCAGGCCAAGACCCTGTATACACCTAATACTAGCATTTCGTAAAGAAACCGCGGGGCGCTAATCCACTTAAAAAAATTGAGTAATTGATCTTCTATCCAGAAAAGGAAATCGCTAATTACTTGTGATGGGTAATTTGCCCCTGTGATCGTAAGCCAAAATACCCCCATCAGTGCCAGGATCATAATCGGGAATGCAGTCCATTTCCCGGTTAAAATACGATCAATTTTTGAATCTTTGTCTTTATAATCTTTATTTTCAAAAATAACCGTATCTTTACATATTTCTTCTGCTGTATATATGATCGATGTAACAATATCATCCTTGATGTGTCTTTCAGTCATTCCCCGGCTTGTAAATTCTTTTTTTGCTCCATCGAGAGTTTGTTTAATGCTTTCGTTAGTTAATAAGCTGCTGCCGGGTATATCCTGATCCCCGTGCAGAAGCATCAATGAAAGCCACCTGCTGTCCATATTACCTCCGCAGATTTCTTTTATATGCGGTTCCATATTAGATATAGCTGTTTCTATGTAATCAGGATATTGTATTTGAACAGGCGGGCTGTTTGAACCCTGAATTGTCTGTGCTACGGCATCCATTAAATCGTCCAGTCCTTTTTTGCTCCTTGCCGCAGTTCCGATTACCGGAACACCCAGTTTCTTAGAAATAGTTTGTAAATCGATTTTTATTTTTTTCTTTTTAGCCTCATCCAATAAATTTACACAAACGATTACATTTTGAGTGATTTCCATCGTTTGAAGAACAAGGTTCATACCTCGTTCCAGGCAGGTCGCATCACATACAATAACAACGGCATCTGCACCTCCGAAACAAATAAAATCACGCGCAACCTCTTCCTCGGTCGAGTGCGCCATCAATGAATAACAACCGGGCAGGTCAACAAAGACATACCTGATATCTTTATAAGTACAATTCCCCTGCGCGTTGGTGACTGTTTTACCCGGCCAGTTTCCCGTATGCTGCCTGAGACCGGTCAATTCATTAAATACGGTAGATTTTCCAACATTGGGGTTACCTCCTAATGCGACCACTCTATCCGAATCATGCGCTTTCTTTATGACAAGACCCAAATCTACAGCCTTTAATCCCGTAGAATTTTTATTCAATCCCATTGCTTACACCTCACTACACTGAATTTGTACACATGATGAATCTTCATGGCGAAGAGCAATAACCGCACCACGTATGAGATATGCAACAGGGTCTCCAAGCGGACTCTTTTGGACGCATAACACCTCGGTTCCTTTCGTTAATCCAAGGTCCTGAAGTCTGCGGCGCATACTGTCACTTGAACAAATATCAAGTACAAAGGCATGCTTACCTTGCTCAAGTTTTGATAAATCATTCATAATCTGCATAATTTCACCTACCTGAAAATAAAGTTAGTTTAAGGAAATTTTCTTTTCTTTCTCTAACTTATGCAAATTAATATTATTGTGTTACTTTATCAAGTGATAGTACTGATCAGAGGTGATTCTTTTGCGTGATTCCAACGAATTTTATACACTAAAAGGATATTCATCCATAAAAAGCAGTGATACGCTCACTACTGCAATGGAAGATTATTTGGAGATGATTTACAGACTTTCATGTGAAAATCAAATTGTTAGAATAAAACAATTATCCGAACTGCTGCATGTTAAACCTTCTTCTGTAACAAAAATGGCTAATATTCTTAAAGAAAATCATTTAATACATTATAAAAAATACGGGCATATTACATTGACCGATAAAGGCCGGGAGACCGGGGAATATCTTTTATATCGGCACAATTTACTTCACCGGTTCTTTTGTTTGATTAATCACTCAGACAATGAATTAACTTTAGTTGAAAAAATTGAACACTTCATAGATAAGAGAACTGTTGAAAATATAAAGGAGCGGCTTGACAAAATGTGATTACATATGCTACTTGCGATATTTCAGATACCATTTAACACAGTATGAAAAGGAAGCTATAACAAGCACCCGATTCCATTCCTCCAGGAACCCGGCTGCTTAATACAAATAAAAAACAAGTGAAACTCCCGAAACTAAGCGGAATTTCACTTGCTAACATATATATAAAGCACTACTATTTAATCACCAATCGGATCATCAATCAACACCGCTACGATGAATTCATGACAGTGCCCTTCTTCAACATTTGTCATGGCTGATACAAAGTGTACATGACGCCCGTCACCAACTGGTATTGCCGGACCCGTTTTTGCTTTTATAAAATGAAAATGATCTTCATAAAAATCTGTTTGTGTACAAATTTCATGAATATGATTTTCACACCCAATTGGAATAGCCGGACCGGAAACTCCTGCAAACCGATGATTATGCGGATCTTCAATTAACTCAGCCAGACGAACACTGCCAGTAAATTCGTGGACGTGACGTTGGTTTTGTTTTAACTGACAATTATTTCTATACATGACTATTATCTCCCTTTAATTTATTGAATTAACAGTACTGTTAGTTCAATTTATAATATGCAGTGCCATGTCAAAAGGTACAGTATTAATGTTTAATTTTACCTTAACTGGCAGCTAACAAGCCTCAGCAAAATATTCCTGATACCATACTAGAAAAGTATATATTGTCCATATCTTTCTGCTATTGTCCGCTTTCCCCTTTTTATGCTGATTTAGCAGGGATACCAGTCTTCTGGTATCAAAAAAGCTATCTGCTGTTTCTGATAAAAATATGTTCCGCACCTTCTGATAATATTTATCTTCCTGAAGCCAGACTCTAATCGGAACAGGGAAACCGAGTTTCTTTTTCTCCGACCACTTCCGCGGCAGCCGCCGGCCTGCTGCTTTTCGCAGCACATATTTAGTTGCCTCTTTATTAACCCGATAGTCGGTTGGAATGGTACCTGCCATTTTCATGATATTACGATCCAAAAAGGGTACCCGCAGTTCCAGCGAATTAGCCATACTCATTTTGTCCGCCTTCAGGAGGATGTCACCGACCATCCACATGTTCAGGTCCAAAAACTGCATTTTAGTTACGGCATCTTTATCATCCACCATCCTGTAATAAGGCTTTACATATTCATCCGGTGCAATTGTATTAGTCTGCTGTTTGAGCAGTTTCTTCCGCTCCTTGTATGAAAATATATAGGCATTACCGATGAAACGCTCCTCAAGCGTCTTTCCCCGCCGTACCAAAAAGTTCAGCCCGCGTCTGGACGGTAATAACGCAGCCAGTTTTCCAATCGCTCTGCGGATGGGAAATGGAATACGATTGTATTTGGTATATTCCAGCGGCTCTTTGTACATATTATAACCACCGAAGATTTCATCAGCTCCTTCACCGGAGAGTACCACTTTCACATCCCGGGCAGCCAGATTACAGGCAAAATACAGTGCCACTGCCGCCGGATCAGCCAAAGGCTCATCCATATAATACTGGATTCGGGGAAATATATCCCAGAACTCAGCCGCCCCGATGACCTTACTTTTATTTTGAACCCCTATGATATCAGCCAACTCCTTCGCATAGCTGATTTCATTATATTTTTCACCACAATCAAAGCCCACCGTATAGGTCTTGTCCACCTGGGCAGAACAGACCACATAACTGGAATCAATACCACTCGACAGCAGGGAACCAATTTCGACATCACTTACTTTATGAGCATTGATTGAATCATCAAATGCTTTTTCAGTTTCCGCCACCCAGTCTTTTATAGATTTACCGCTGTCTTCCTGAAATGAGGGCAGCCAATAACGCTTTTTCTCCATTCTGCCCCGGCGGTAACGGAAATAATGGGCCGGTTCCAGCTTGTACACATTTTTAAAGAAGGTCTCTGATCCCGGTGAATACTGAAAAGACAAATAATGCTCAAGGGCATCATGATTCAGCTCCTTTACAAATTCCGGATGCTGAATCAGGCTTTTGATCTCCGATCCAAACAAGAATGTCCGGTCCATAACTGCATAATAAAGCGGTTTTATCCCAAAAAAGTCACGGGCGCCAAAAAATTCCTCCTTCTTTTTGTTCCATATGATGAAGGAAAACATTCCCCGCAATTTTTCGAAGAGCCGCTCCGCGTACTCTTCGTATCCATGCAGGACCACCTCCGCGTCGGAAGCAGTCCGGAAATGATGTCCCTTCCCGGTAAGTTCTTCCCGCAGGGCTTTATAGTTATAAATCTCCCCATTAAATAACAAGATCAGTGATTCATCTTCATTGGTTATCGGCTGCCGCCCACCGTTGGGATCGATGATACTGAGCCGCCGAAACCCCAGCGCAACCCTTTCATCAGCATAAAAATCCATATCATCCGGTCCCCGGTGCTTAATAGCATCGGTCATATTCTTTAGTACCTTTGATTTGTCTGATAGCGGCATTTGATCAGCAAACCCTGCATATCCACACATAATTTTCCTCCTAAGTCAAAGCGAATACTCGAAAAATGCTTGCACACCTCCTGAGACAAAGTTGTTACCCTCGCTTTGGCTTTGCTTAGAAGCGGGGGACATCTTTCTTTAAGGTTATAATACATTATCTTTCAATTTGTAATCAGTATAGCCTTACTCTGGGCATAATATCCACAGTGAAATGCAAATTTTTTGCAAAATTTGAAGAATTTAAATATACATAAAATTTTTACCATGTTAAAATATGGCTGGGAGGATTACATATGATTCATATATTAGTCGTTGAAGATGATAAAAATATTGCCAGAATGATCGACACCGCATTGTCTATCGTTGGCTATAAGACAAGCTTTTGTTATAACGGCACCGATGCCGTAGAGATGGTCATGAATCATAACTATGATCTGATCCTGCTGGACATTATGCTCCCGGGGTTGGACGGTTTCTCAGTTCTCCAGCAGATTCAGGGCCGCAGCATTCCGACCATATTTTTAAGCGCCCTGCAGGATGTTTCAGACAAGGTAAAAGGACTTCGCCTCGGTGCCGATGACTATATTGTAAAACCTTTCGAAGCGGTAGAATTACTAGCCCGCATCGAAGTAGTGCTGCGCCGGACAAATAAAGGACCGAAAACCCTCAATTATGAGGATATCACAGTAAATATTGAAAAACATATCGTTAAGAAAAATGGGAAGATTATTACCCTTACGCCCAAAGAGTTTGATGTGTTGGTATTTTTTATGCAAAATACCGATATTGTTCTGACCCGCGAACGGTTGCTGTCTAAAATCTGGGGCTATACCTATCAGGGGGAAAGCCGGACGGTTGATACCCATGTCCAGCAGGTCCGCCGCAAGATGAACTTAAAAGGAAAGCTAGTATCTATCCCTAAATTAGGCTACCGGCTGAACCGATCCCAAAAGATTTTCATCACCCGATGAACAGGAGTCTTCATGTATGAAACTATGGATTAAAGTGTTTTTATTTTCATTAACATTTATGGTATTAGCCGTAGACATTGTGGCCTATACCGTTTTAGTTAATAATTTTTCTGCCACTATCCAGCGTGAAACCGATCAGGCCCTGACCCATCATCAGTCCATGTCGACCATGGTTTCGGGACGGGTTCTCTATGAGAGACTGCGGCAGTCCAAACTGCTTCTGAACAGCAACGAAATCAGCAGTGTTCTTAACGAAATCAGCGGCAAGCACCAGGCAAATGAGGCCGCCCTTTTCTTCTACTACGGAGAACAGCCGCTATCCGGTTCTGAATGGATCCTCATAAACAGCCATTCAGCCTTTCGCGAACAGGTTTTTGCAGGGACTCAGCCTTTTTCGATCATCATTGACCATGAGGATAAATCTTATATCCTGTGCGGTTCTCATCTGACACTGGAGAGCAATGATTACGTGATCTTTACCGCCTCGGATGTCACCCAGATATATTCGCAGCACGATGAACAACTCAGGTTCGTTCAGATAGTAAGTCTGGCTTCCGCAGGTATTATTGCGACCATCATGCTGCTGTTCATATTTTTAGCACTGAAACCGCTGTCCGAAATAAATCATTCTATTCGCCAGATCACCAAAGGTGATTATTCGCTGCGGGCCAAAGAAACCGGCGGCCAGGAATTCCGGGAGCTTGCAGGTAATATTAATATCATGGCCAGATCCATCGAGCAAAACGTCCAGGAAATCCAGCGTGTGGCCGACGGCCGCAAACGCTTTATCGACAATCTGGCTCACGAAATGAAGACGCCGCTGACATCAATTATGGGGTTTGCCGATATTCTCCGCATCAAACGGAGTGTAAAATCAAAGGAGCGGGAAGAATACGCCAATATTATCGTAGAAGAGACCAAACGGCTGCGAAATCTCTCTGGTAAACTGCTGGAACTTTCCAGCGCCGGCAATCTGCCTTTGGAATTCTGCATGCTGGATGCCAAAACATTCATCTCCGAAGTATGCATTGCCACCCAGCCGCTGTTGTTCGGGAAGCAGCTTGAAATCACCTGCCGGATTCAAAAAGGGACCACCTTTTATGCTGATCCCGAACTGTTCAAATCGCTTTTCTATAATGTCATTGAGAATGCTGTCAAGGCTTCCAAATTTAAACAGACCATCACCCTCAAATGTTGGAATGATGACCAATCTGCTTTCTTCAGTATTACCGATCAGGGTATCGGCATGACACCGACGGAGATTGAGAACGCAACCGATCTGTTCTATACCAATAATCCATCTCGTTCAAAGCAGAAAGGCGGTATTAATTTAGGAATCGGGCTGGCCTTATGTAAAGAAATCGCTGTCAGACATAATGGTATTATGGAGATCTCTTCACCCCCGGAGGGTGGTACTACCGTTTCCATCATCCTGCAGAAAGAAAGGAGGGGCGGCAATGAAACGAAACATTCTTAATATCATCCTTTCAACTATACTGATTCTCGCACTGCTTGCCGGTTCATTGCTGATTCCCCGGATCCTGCCGGCCTATAAAAATGAAACAACCGCTCATGAGCCAATTGAAACCGAACGCTTCCAATATATTAATGCAACTGACACCTTAGATATCTATCCGTGGGATAAATATGATCCGGAAAACTGTGCAGAAGTTCCACAGCCGATAATAGATAGGTCTGCTTACTCTATGGGGGAACTGCTTCTAATGCACATCGCTAATTTGTTTCCCGATTTTTATCCGGAGGATGGAGATAGCTTCATAACAAACTTATATGCCGACAGCGACAAGAGCACCATGTTTTATGTAAAAGATTACAGTTATATCAATGGGGAAAATAAAAAATGTACTGTCAGCGCAGCATATGAATACAGTATCCTCGTATACATCTGCTGCAGTTATGATGAACAGCAGGAATTAACCAGTGATGAAATCAGCCGGGCCAGCATATCGCTGACTAACACCCTGATGAATATTAATGGCTGGCACTATAAAGAGGGTACGGCATATGTATTTACCGAAGAGGATATTGCGATTAGTTCCGATAATTCAGGAATGATGAATGAAGGAAGCGCCAGCTATTCTTCTTATATCGACGATGCTAATCCGATCAACTGTTTTTTCGCATCTTTTTTATTCACCCTTGCTTATCCACCGGGAGAAGATTATGAACCGCGATGGGAAGAAATTGAAATGGGTTTGGTTGATTATTCAGTCATTTACTACGATCACTATTTTATCATAAATATAGACACCTCTAATTATTTTGGCGATGATTCAGCCCTTTACATTTTCTATGATCCAACCGTTGAATGCGTAATTGGCTATAGTTTTCAATCCTCAGTATATTGAAAGGAGAGGGTCCGAAGCTCCTCTCCTTAAATATCTGTCGTTTTAATGGTTAGATGCAAAGGCCAAGCGTCCTGTCCCATACTTTATTAGTTGGGTTGGCACCCGGGAAACCCGGTGGCCGAAAAAAAAGAGGGGCCCGAAGCACTTGCTAGTGCAGCGGACCTCCATTTCATCACATTATTGCCCCGAAGCCGTAACGGAATCCTCCAGCATTTTACCATCCATTACCTTCTGCATCATTTCTTTTATAATCTCCACCGAATCTTCATCCGGAACAGTCACATACAATTCCTGCGAACCACTTGAATAGCAGACATTCAATTCACCTTCGCCTTCAGCCGATACGCTTGCGATCTGCCAGTCCGAATTATCCCGAAGCTGCTGTTTTATCAGCGCTTTAATCTGATCGGTCTGCATGTTGGTGTCAACGCTATGAGCCACCGAATCCAGAATACTGCTGGCTTTAACGATCATTGTCGGAGAGATCACTTTCTGAATAATCGCAGTAATTACCTTCTGCTGGTCTTTACCACGCTGATTATCCCCTTCCAGAAAAGCCTTGCGCTCACGGCAGAACGCCAGCGCCTCCTCACCATTCAAATGATTCATTCCTTTCGTAATCTCCACTACTTTTCCTGCTGCATGGCTGGTCGTAAATTCCACATCGGAATCCACATCAACACCGCCGAGGATATCGATAATCTCAATCAGCGAAGTGAAGTTCACCCGGGCATAGAACGGTATCTCTATATCGTAAAGCTCCTCCAGTGTTGTCATCGAAACATCCACACCATATACACCGGCATGGGTCAGCTTGTCTTTCCGCCCCTGAGAAACGTCCGGGATCTCCACATAATAATCACGCGGTGTCGTCGTCAGCAATATCTGCTTGGTCTTCGGATTTACCGTTGCGATGATATTTACATCACTGCGGCTGTTGGTTGAAATATCACCATATACGTCAATCCCACTGACAAATACATTAAATGGTTCGCTTTGCACTGCTACATCAATAGTCAGGTCCTGCAGGTCGGTCTGAATGCTGTGGGTATAAATAATCTTTATCTTATCTTCATAACCACTGATCGCCTGATTCATAATCTCGGAGAAACCTTCATTGTAAACGATCGCTTCAACCTCTCCATCTATCAGTGCCTGAGCCTGTTCCGGCATGCTTGACAATTCTTCGGTGCTGACCTTATGCTTAGTCTCATCACTGATCATCTGCACGGCTTCAGCCATATGCTCGCTGTCTTTTGCATACTGAACACCAAAAACATAATCGGCAGCATCAGAAATACTCTTAGCCGAATCACTCTTTAAGACTGCCACAACAATGTTATCCGTTTTATATTCACCACCGCTTGTCACATCAGCAAATACGGTATTTCCCTTTAATATGTAAAATGAGCCCACCACCATGACCGCAGAGATGACGACACTGAATGCCTTCCCGACAATCCGTTTGCCTTTTCCGGATAACTGAGTCGCCAGCGTAATGGCTATTGTCACTACCAGAACCGAAGCAATTACAACTAAGTAGCTCGACGGAACCATATCCAGTGAAAACAGGGCAAACATAAATATCATAACAGATACAAGCTGAATGGCCAGCAGGGCCAGTCCTCTCCTCACACTTCCCCGGCGCCTCTTCCGCTCCAGACGGCGCTGATATCTTTTATGCTGCCGGCGTATTTCTGCTGACAGTGTTGTTTTTTCAATCGGTCTTTTCTTTTTGGCTTGGACACGTTGGTTTTTTTCACGTGCAGCTTTTCCTTTTTCTCTTTGGGCCATATCTTAACCAAATCCTTTCGCAACTATATGCGCCTTGTTTCATTATATCTTTTTACTATATTTTATCACATTTGTCAAGTTTTGAAAAGGTTTTGTAACAATTACTTAATCTTTGCTTTTTAGTATAATCGCCGAGTGTGCACCCATATTCAATACTAGATTTCCATCATTTACCAGGTACTCCTCATGTTGGGCGGTATAACCCTGGTCATAAGAGTAAATGATCCGGTGCATATTTGACCCGGCCGGAACTTCAGCCTCCCAGACTGCCACCTTAACCTCGCGGCACTCGGTACTGTTATTGACAATAACGACAAACTGCTCATCAGCATCAAAGCGGCCGTAAGCCAGACAATTATATTCACATAACAGCAGTTTTATCGAGCCGGTCCGCAAGGCATCATATCTCTTATGAAGCGCGATCACTTCCTTATGGAACTGCAGCAGCTCATGGTTCTCATTTCCCCACGGATAGGTTCTGCGGTTATCCGGATCGGTAAATCCGCAGACTCCGGCCTCATCACCATAATACACGGTTGGCGAGCCGACCCAGGTCATCTGTATGATGACCGCTTCCCGCATCACTGCATAATTGATAAATCGTTCCGCAGCTTCCGGTCCAAGGCTGTCGGTCCGGCCCACCATATAATTGGTCCGGGTCAAAAACCGCGAATGATCGTGATTGGATAATTCATTCATGGAACTTTGCAGCGACGAATTCATAAATCTCGACATGTGGTAGCTGATCGTATTCTTAAAATAGTCACCATTGCCCAGCAGATCATTGCGGCACTCATCGCTATGCTTTTCCATTCCGGTCAGAAACCAGGTGACCGGTTCCATAAAGGCATCATAATTCATCACCGTATCCCATTCGGCACCATTCAGCCATTCCTTGGGATCGCCATAATGTTCTGCCAGAATCAGTATCTCCGGATTTACACTCTTTATGGCCTGCCGGAATTTCTTCCAGAATTCATGATTATATTCATTACTATATCCCAGGTCGGCTGCAACATCCAGCCGCCAGCCATCTACATTATAGGGCGGTGATACCCACTTCTTACCAACCTCTAAGATATACTCTTCCAGTTTCCTGGATTCTTCATAGTTAAGTTTCGGCAGCGTAGAGTGTCCCCACCAGCCATCGTAACTCCCGTTATAGGGCCATGCATCTTCGTGCTGGGAATCGAACCGGAAGAAACTGCGGTACGGGCTGCCGGCGCTGACATATGCCCCAGGAGCATATCCCATCCGGTTCTCATAGATACATTCGCGGTCCATCCACTTATTGAAAGAGCCGCAATGATTGAATACACCATCCAGGATTACCTTCATGTCCCGGGCATGGATCTCGGCCACCAGCTCCGCAAAAAATGCATTGCTGGCTTCCAGATTCTCTAAATCGGTCACCCGGCGGCGGTACATCTGCGCATCCTCATTGGTGGCAGTTCCTTCTGCCAGCGGATCACCGCCGTCATTTTTAATTACACCAAAATGAGGATCAATATAATCATAATCCTGAATATCATATTTATGGTTGGAGGGAGATACAAACAGCGGATTAAAATAGATGACCTCAACTCCAAGGTCATGAAGATAATCCAATTTCTCCATAACTCCTTTTAAATCGCCGCCATAAAATTCCCGAACACCTTTTGCTCCCGATGCGGGATACTTTCCCCATTCGTCAACTTTTACGCTTAATCCACCAATATAAAAATATTCACCTGTCTCCACATCATTGCCGGGATCTCCGTTGTAAAACCGGTCGGTAAAAATCTGGTACATGACTGCCCCTTTCGACCATTTCGGAGTGGAAAACCCCGGTACAATATTAAAAGAGTACATGCTTTCGGCCGCATCTACCGGACCCAGCTTATTGTAACAGCACCTATCGTCATCCGCATGCACTTCAAAAAAATAGGTGAATTTTTCTGTTCTTAATTCCCATTGGAGTTCATAAAAATCAAAATGCCCCCGGGTTTCAACCTTCTGCATCCCGTGATAAACACCGTCTATCACAAGGTAGACCGCTTCCGCATCGTCTTTGGCCGTCCGAAACCTCAATCTGATCTCCTGATCCTTTTGCGGTTCCGGCGGAATAACATAACCGCCGGTCCCGTCGCAAAACAATGCCTGTCTGTTCATAAAATATCCTTCTCCCAATTAACTCTCAGATACTATCCCTTCAAACAGCGCTTCAAACTCTTCGCGGGTAATCTTTTCCTTCTGCAGCAGCAAGTCTGCGCAATTATCTAATACACCCCTGTATTTTTCAATAATTCGGCGCGCTCTTTTATAGCAATCATCAATAATCCGTTTAACTTCAATGTCAATCTTGCCTGCTACCTCTTCACTATATCCCCGTGCAGTATGACCGTAATCTCTGCCGACGAACACTTCTTCACTGTCATTATCATAATTGATCATCCCCAGTTCCGAGGACATTCCAAACTTGGTAACCATCGATCTGGCAAGCGAAGTAGCCTCTTTGATATCCTGAGAAGCTCCGGTCGTAATATCATCAAATACCATTTCCTCGGCGATACGCCCGCCCAGAGAAACAGTAATATCCTGCAGCATCCTTCCCTTAGTATTAAACATATCATCCTTTTCCGGAAGCGGCATAGTATAGCCGGCCGCTCCACCGGTGGGAATGATGGAAACGCTGTATACCGGTCCAACATCCGGCAGGACATGGAATAAGATTGCATGGCCCGCTTCGTGGAAAGCCGTAATTTTTCTTTCCTTTTCAGAAATTACCCGGCTCTTCTTCTCAGTCCCGATTCCGGTTTTAACAAAGGCATGCCGGATATCTTCCTGCTGCAGATAAACACGGTCGTCCTTAGCAGCGATAATAGCTGCCTCATTAAGCAAGTTCTCTAAATCCGCTCCGGTATAACCGGCGGTCGTCTGCGCAACTTGCTGCAGATCAACGTCATCTCCCAACGGCTTGCCTTTGGCATGTACTTCCAGAATCTCTTTTCTTCCCTGTACATCCGGCCGTCCCACTACGACTTTACGGTCAAAGCGCCCGGGCCTTAAAATAGCCGGGTCCAATATATCTACACGGTTGGTCGCCGACATCACAATGATGCCTTCATTTACACCAAATCCGTCCATTTCTACTAACAGCTGATTCAGGGTCTGCTCCCTTTCATCATGGCCGCCGCCCAGACCGCTGCCGCGCCGTCTGGCAACTGCATCAATCTCATCAATAAAGATGATGCATGGGGCATTTTTCTTTGCTTCAGCAAAGAGGTCACGCACACGGGAAGCACCGACACCGACAAACATTTCAACAAAATCCGACCCCGATATACTGAAGAAAGGGACTTCCGCTTCACCGGAAACTGCCTTCGCCAGCAAGGTCTTACCGGTTCCCGGCGGACCCACCAGAAGTACTCCCTTGGGAATTCTGGCTCCAACCTGAATATATTTCTTGGGGTTTTTCAGGAAATCTGCAATTTCCTCCAATTCTTCCTTTTCTTCTTTGAGACCGGCAACCTGTGCAAAGGTAATGCGTTTATCCTCCTCCGTACTCAGTTTCGCCCGGCTCTTTCCAAAACTCATAGCCTTGGCTCCGGTGCCGCCGCCCTGACGGTTCATCAGTACAAATATGATCACAAAGCCGCCCAGCATCAGTACCATCGGCAGCAATACGTTAGCAAACCAATTCTCTTCCGGAATATCCGGCATCTCATACTTGATATTATTTTCTTTCAGCAGCTTCTGCACCTCATTGACATCTGAGACATAGAGATATTTAATCTCCTCTTCTTCGCCCGTCAGCTGAATATCCACCCGCCCGGTGGGTACAGCCCGGTTCTGTCTGACGATCACTTCTGCAATCTTATCTTCATCCATCGCCTGTTCAAATTCCTGGTAAGTAAATTCCTGCCTTCTTTGCTGTGCCTGATTTGTAAACCAGAAGGCCGCCAAAATAATTCCAACTAGTATCAACAGGGTAATTCCATTTATACCTACACCCTTCTTCTTATCCAATCTTTTGCTCCTTCCTATTCTACACCCTCGACAATCCCGATATATGGTAAATTCCGGTATCTCTGTGCATAATCCAGCCCATACCCGACGACAAATTCATCGGGGATGGCAAATCCGACATAATCCACTTTTACATCCCGGACCCGGCGTTCCGGTTTATCCAATAATGTGCAGAGTCCCATGCTCTTCGGTCCTCTTTGCTTCAGGACCTCCAATAAGTATGCCAGGGTCCGCCCGGAATCAATGATATCTTCCACAACAATTACTTCCTTACCTTCCAGTGATTCATCCAGGTCTTTAGCGATCTTAACGATTCCGCTGGAAGCCGTGCCGTCGCCATAGCTGCTGACACTCATAAAATCCATTGAAACGGGGATAGTAATACGTTTTGCCAGTTCACACATAAAGAATACTCCGCCTTTTAATATGCAGATTAAATGTACTTGTTTGCCGGCGTAGTCTTCGCTTATCTGCCTTCCCAGCTCCTCTATCCTCTTATCAACTTCTTCCTCGGTTATCAGGGTACTGATTGTCTCTGCCATTTTTATCCTCCGTGACTTCTTCTATTTCTATTTCTAATATTCTCTTCGTATACGCATTTATCTGATAAGCTTTGCTCTGACGCATACCAATGATCCATAGAACATGGCTACCTTCCGCAATCAGCAGGATATTCTCGCGCACTTCCCGGGGAACCTTATTATTGATGAAGAATGCCTTCAATTTCTGCCGGTTTCCCTGATCATCGATAACGATATAATCTCCCGCTTCTCTGGTCCGTATACTGACATTGCTCTTTATTATATCATAATCAAACTGCTTCGTGTAGTGCTTTTTACACGATATGGCCGACACTGTTCCGCCTTCTTTTACCTTCGTGCGGATTAATCTGCTTCCCACTTTTACTTCCCCATTGACCGGCAGTCCGACCGGTCCTGTTTTATTTCCGGCGGCCGTCGCTTGGCTGAACCGGATTCCCTCATAACAGCGTACTGCCGTCATTCCATAAGGCAGGCTGATCCGCCGCCCGGTCTGCTGCTCCAGCAAACGGCCGGCGGCCGCCAGATGCCTGGCGGTGATATCCTTCCCGGCTCCTGCGCTCTCTGTCATGATCCGCTGTAAAATAAGCGGTTTCAGAGCAGCCGGTACCGCTTCAAAATTTTTCCCTACTAAAATAATATCCTGATTTTGAAACCGTATGCAATCTCTATACCAGATATCTGCCTGATCGTCTAAATATTCCTGCACCGTCCGGAGCCGCTCCATCGTATCGGCAATATGCTCCACCGCTCTTAAATTGACCCCATCCTCCAGATAAGGCACCACATGATTGCGGATCCGGTTACGGGTATAAAGATCACTGCTATTGGTCACATCGTCGCAGTATGAAATATCCTCTTTTGCAAGAAATTTTTCAATTTCCTGCCTGGTCACACACAGCAGCGGCCGGATCAACTGGCCGTTCAACGGCTTCATTCCGCTTAAGCCCCGCAGCCCGGTTCCCCGGGCGAGATTCATCAGCATCGTCTCAGCATTGTCGTTTTTATGATGTGCCAGGGCGACCCTGGTGCCGCCATAGGTTTTAAGTGCTTCAGCAAATACTTCACGCCGCGCATCCCGACCGGCTTCTTCCTCCGATTGTTTCCGCTGTTTTGCTATCATGCCGACATCCCGCCGATACACGGCACACGGTATGTCCAGACGGCTGCAGAACTGCCGGACAAATGCTTCATCCCGGTCCGCCGCCGCCTCCCGCAGTCCATGGTTGACATGAATACCAGTGATATCAATATGCATGACCTCTTTTAATTTATAGAGTACAAAAAGCAGGCATACCGAATCTGCCCCTCCCGATATGCCCACTATTACATTGTCATTACTCTCCAGCATATTCCACTTTTTTATATATGCCGTAATTTTATCTAACATGAACATTTCCTCTTGTCATGCATTATATATTCTTCTGCCCTAAAATGCAAGTACTCTATCCTCCCCTGACAATAATTAGGGTAATGAACTGTAACGATTACAAGTGCCATATTCCTACAACCAGTATCGTCATATCATCGATCGGGACCTCTCCGCTGGCCTTGAGTACCTGTTCCATCACAAAATGTGCCATCTCTTTAGGATTGACCATATCCGCCCGTTTCAAAATGGCATCCATTAAGACTTCCTGCTGACCGACCGGAAGCGCATCCAGCACGCCGTCGGTGACCATTATGATATAATCACCATCTTCCATCTGCCGGGTCCGGCTTTCCACCTCCAGATTCTGGATGACACCAATGGGAAGACTGGTTGAATTGATTTTTTCAATCCGCTCTCCATGCTTAATAAAAGTGGTAGATGCACCTACCTTCACTATTTCACAGGCTCCTTCATACAGGTCGAACACACTCATATCGATAGTAGAAAACCGGACCTCTTCCCGGCCCATCACCAATGCGGTATTCATCATCTGAATGGCCGTAATCTTGGGAAATCCGGCATCCAGCAGTTCTTCCAGCATCTCCAGCACCATCGCACTTTCTTTAAAAGCTGCTTCACCAGAGCCCATTCCGTCTGACAGAATGGCTCCCTGCTTTCCACCCGGCAGTTCCTTCATCAGAAAGCTATCCCCAGATATCTTATTGCAGCCCTTGCCGATCTTCGCTACTCCCTGCAACGTCTGATAACGCGGTCCTTCCATACAGATGATAGTACTGTATTCTTCATTCATAACCTGCCGTTCATCCTGATCCAGCACCATCCCGCGGCTGATAGTCGCCGACAAAACATCGGCAATTTCTTTGGTACTGACACACTGACCCTTTCCGGCCCGGCCAGTGATATGGATTTCATAGCGGCCCTTCGGCGTCATAAAAAGCACCGTACTGAGCACCCGTATGCCGATCCTGCGCAGCCGGGTCTTGATCTTCTTTTCCATCAGCTCATCGGAGAAAATACTGGCATCCAATTCTCTGGTGACGTGCTGGATCATCTTTGCGAATGTATTCAGCTGGATGGCACAGCCCTCCCGGCTCTGAACGATTCGGTTATTCCATGCCATCGACTGCTTGGCGTCATTAAAAGCTTCCAGCGACTCACGCAGGAACCGCGGTGCCATGATGCACTTTTTCTGCAGCTTCCTGCGAATCTCCAGATTCAGATTACTGCCGTAATCCTCCGCAGCATGCAGAATTTCATATATCAGCTGATATACGGCAATACTATTCTCAGCAATACATTCTTCCCTCTTTTCACACGAAACACAAACCCTATCCGACACCCGTTCAAATATACCCTCTACCTCATCCTTGGTAAACGTCCCCCTGACATTCTCCATATGAAGGAATACTTTAGACAACCGCTGTATGGAATTCGTGAACTTGTCCATTTGAGTAATATAAGGGTTATTCTCCACTGAATTCCCTCGTTCCATATATCCACCTCACCATTTTCTTCAAACAAAAAGCTTTAGGAAATCCTCATTTCCTAAAGCTATCTTTCGTGTAAGATATTCTATTTAATCCTGAGACTTAAATAGTGTCTCATTCTCATAAACCAAACCAAGCTTTTCCTTGGCCACTGCCTCTATGTACTCATCCGTAGCGACATAATCAGATAGTTCGTCAATCTCTTCCGAACGCTGCAGCTCCGCATCTATCTGGGCCTGCAACTCCACTTCCTGCATGCGGTACTGCTTATCCTTACTGCGCAGGGAATACCCGTTTACGGATATAACAAAAACAAGCATGACAATTACCATACTGATCAGAAACATACTTCTCTTATGACGGCGAGCGTATTTTTTCTGCTTTCTCTTTCTATTTTCTTTCTTAATGCCAGCCATGCCTCGTCCCTAAATTAACCCTTATTATTTGCTACTACCCTGTTTAATCCATTTTATACCGTTTTGACCGATTAAGCAACACCTTTTTTATCGCATGACCGACAATGGTAGCCACGAGCATTCCAAACAGCACCCCCAGCACAAAAAACCACCGAATGCTGCCATCACTGGTCTGGTACATCTGGCTGAATAGATAGATTGCCGTTCCGACCCAAAACAGCAGGTCTTCCGCCGCAATCACGATCAGATTATGTCCGATCAACCGGCGTAATACCCGGATACAGGTATATACCGTGGTCACAATGACACCCGACAGGGCGGCATGAATAAAAAATCCGAACTCGACTCCGATTCCCAGCATATCCGCACCTACTTAAACAGCTTAGTCAGGAAATTATCCCCTTTTTTCCCGTGCATGTTCATATCTGAATAGGCGACCGTATCAATATTGCCCGACAGATCCACTTCTCCTTTTTCCAGGCTGAGACGGTTCACATGCATGTCGCTGCCTTTTATCATCAAGAGCCCCTGTTCGGTCTCTAACAGCACTTCATTTAAGTCGAATGACAATACATCAAGAACGCCTGTCACCAAAATTGTTTTACGGTTATTTATCACCAGTTTATGTGCCTTTGGCACCTGTCTTTCTTCCATTCTTACTCACAACCTCCCTCATACCTCGTCAATCTAAGGTACCATCACCGTGTGTTACTTTGTCAAGTGATGGTGACCCCAAAGTGTATTCTTGATATTCTATGAGGGGTTGTTCAAAAATATGACTGGTTACACTAAATGTACCGATAAAGCTCAGAAGCTTCATCCTTTTTGGTTGTATCTTTAATATCCAGCACTTCTACTTTAACCGCTCTGGTGCCGAACTCAATTTCAATAATATCTCCGGCCTTAACTTTAACTGACGCTTTTGCCACGTTCCCGTTCACCAGTACCCGGCCGGCATCACATGCCTCATTGGCAACCGTCCGGCGCTTGATCAAACGGGAAACCTTTAAAAATTTATCTAATCTCATAACTGCATCTCTCCACAAAAATGGAGAGCACCACTGCTCTCCACAAAACTCTATAAGAATATCGATCCCTGCTAGTTAACAGCATCCTTCAATGCTTTACCAGCTTTGAACTTAGGTGCTTTGCAAGCTGCAATCTTCATAGTCTTACCGGTCTGAGGATTTCTACCTTCTCTTGCAGCTCTCTGGGAAACTTCGAATGTACCGAATCCAACTAACTGTACTTTGTCGCCCTTTTTAAGTTCTTCTGTAACAACATCGATAAAAGCTTTCAGCGCCTTTTCTGAATCTTTCTTTGACAATTCTGCCTTCTCAGCAATTGCTGCTACTAATTCTGTTTTGTTCATGGATAATTTCCTCCTCTTAATTTACGCATAGAATACATTCCTGATATTCGGATGTTCTATTTCATGATGTTGAGCCAGCTTCATATCGATATTTCTATATGAACGTCGCTCTTATTTAATGTTATACTCGTTTCTCGTGTATTTGTCAAGAAGAATTCGCTAATTTCCGCTGATTTAAAGGCTTTGAGCAGACTTGTCTTTCGAAATATCACAAAATCATCTTAATTAGTTTTAGAATCGCCTTACCAAGCTGATCCGACCTGCTCTGTGCATCACTCAGAGATTCACCGCGTACACCGGAATAAAGTTTGATCTTCGGTTCAGTCCCTGATGGTCTGACACAGATCCACCCATCGTTCTCCAGCTCATAATACAGCACCTCTGAAACCGGCAGACCGGTACCGCTTACTTCTCCTATTGCCAGATCCCAAATGGTCTCAGCTGCATAATCTCTGATCTTCAGCACCTTTGATGCACCGATCTGCTGCGGCGGTTCTGAACGCAGGGTCTTCAAAATGGTCTGAATCTTCTCCACCCCTTCAATCCCGGACAGAGTCAGAGACTGGGTATCTTCTTTGTAGTAGCCGTAACGTTCATACATGTCCATCATTGCATCCCAGAGAGTCTTGCCCTGGATCTTATAGTATGCAGCCGCTTCACAGAGCGCCATAGTCGCCGCAATAGCATCTTTATCACGGGCATAGGTGCCGATCAGGCAGCCATAGCTTTCCTCAAAACCAAAGAGATATTCACCTTTACCGCTGTTTTCAAAATCCAGGATCTGCTGCCCGATATACTTGAAGCCGGTCAGCACTTCTATCACACCGGCACCGTAATATCTGGCAATGGCATCGGCCATATTGGAAGTTACGATCGTTTTGATAAGATACCCGTCTTCCGGCAGTCCCTTAAGTTCTTTTCTCCGGCCAATTTCATAATCCGCCAGCAGGCAGCCGGACATATTGCCGGTCAGTTCCTTATATTCTCCCGATGCCGCATCTTTTACATATACTCCCAGACGATCCGCATCCGGGTCGGTGGCCAGCACCAGATCGGCATTCACTTCAGCCGCCAGCTTGAGCCCCAGGACAAATGCTTCTTTGGCTTCCGGATTAGGATAGGACACCGTCGGAAAATTACCATCAGGCAATTCCTGCTCTTTGACAATGTATACCTTTTCAAATCCTAATTCTTTTAAAATCCGTCTGACCGGGATATTTCCGGTTCCATGCAGCGGGCTGTAAACGATCTTCAGCTCACTTTTCATCGCATCGATAGCCTCCTGATGCAGGACCTGCTTTTTCAGTTCGGCAATATATGCATCATCAATCTCCGGTCCGATCAAGATATAGAAGCCCGTCGTCTTAGCAGATGCCTTGTCCATGGTCTTAGTAGTAGAATAGTCAGCTGCAGCTTTTACCTCTGCCATAATCCCTTGATCGTGCGGAGGAGTGATCTGAGCGCCATCTTCCCAGTAGACTTTATAGCCATTATACTCCGGCGGGTTGTGACTGGCGGTGATATTGATCCCGGCAATGCAGTTCAAATATCTTACCGCAAATGATAATTCCGGCGTCGGTCTCAATGATTCAAACACATAAGCCTTGATCCCGTTCGCCGCCAGACAAAGGGCTGCCTCATCGGCAAACTCCGGCGACATATTACGGGAGTCGTAGGCAATGACTACACCGCGGTCTCTCGCACCATTTTTGGTAATATAATTAGCCAGGCCCTGGGTTGCTTTTCTAATCGTATAAATATTCAAGCGGTTGGTTCCTGCTCCGATGATACCGCGCAGCCCTGCCGTTCCAAATTCCAGATCTTTATAAAAACGTTCTTTGATTTCATCTTCGTCCATTGAGATCGTATTCAGCTCGGCCCGGGTTTCGGCATCAAAACAGGTATCCGCAAGCCATTCTTCATATCTCTTTCTGTACTCCACTTTTTATACCTCCTAATTTTTACTTTCTTTAATTATACATTACGAGGTTATAAATGAAAAGTAAATATGTTTTCTAAAAACTTTCTTTTTTCTTCCATCTGTTCGATGGAAACCTGCAGTTTTTCGATGCTTTTTGCCGGTATCCAGGCCTTGTTGGAATTGTAATACGTATTGGCACATTTCCAGAATTTTTCCGGATAAGCAAGGCGTACTGCCAGGTATTTAAGCTCTTCTTTTTCCATTGGCCGGATCTGCCTGTATTCCTTCAGGATCTTCTTCCCCAAACTTTCATTCCAATGGTATTTTTCCATTACTTTACGCAGGAAATAATACAGATCAGCCGCCTGAATATCAACATAAAAATGTTCAAAATTAGTCGTTGCAACGCCCTGATTCGCAAACATTACATTATGATAATTGTATTCGCCGTGTACAAATATACCGTTGCTGATGCTCTGCTCCAGCAGTTCCTGATACTCCGATTCTTCAAGATAATCGACCACCTTCCGGGCCCAGTCATACATATAGTCAAAATGCTCAAGAAAGACCAGCTCAAAGTCACCCTTCGGTGTTTTGCTGCGGATAAATGTACGAGTCTTTTTCAGTTCCCGGTTGTGGCGCATATATTCCTCACGCAAATCAGAGCCGGTAAATTCATTTATTTCTTCAGAAAGAATCAACGACTTATGCAAATGCGCCAGATTTTTGACTGCTTCCACAATCTCTACTTCCTTGCGCACATCGCATTCACGCCCGTTGAACCAATGCTTCAGAATATATTTTGAGCCGTCTTCAAGCACACTTATTATTTCCTCTTCTTTATTTGCGAACGGAGCATCGGTCATTTTATATCCGCTCTCTTTCAAATGTGTGTGCAGTCGGCATAACATAGGAACGCGTTTGTTGGAGAGTTTGGATTCTTTCAGCAATAACAGCCCTTGATCCGTATCGCATAAAATAGCACCCCTCGTCCTATGGGTGCCGGTTACTTCTATATGATATTGATCCAATATACTTAATTCATAATCCTTCATTTCTTCCCCCTGCACTCCTATTTTAGACAATGTATTCTCTCTACTATATGTACTTTTGCACTAAAATATGAATGAGGGCAATAGAAAAACAGGGTTTATCACAACCCTGCCTCTTTTCTTCATTATTTACCGGTCAAATCAATTCCTCAGCCCGCTTCAGCAAATATACCCGTTCATTTAGCTGTGGTTCCTCAATCACTTCATCCAGCAGCGTCTGCAGCACCTCTCCAATTTGGGCCCCCTGCTTCATTCCGAGATCTAACAGATCCCGTCCGGTAATAGCCAGATCTTTCATCGACACACACTGCTTCTGTTCCAATATCACATAATACTGTGCGGTAATATCATCTATATTCTGCAGCTTATCCTCCCGCATATATTCACTCTGGGCCAACGTATCCGCCCGGCGCACTTCTATATAGTAAGAGAACATATCCTCTCCAATCTTATTTACCGCCCGACGGACAAGATTTGGCTTTGCCGGCATGCGGTAATCATGGTAACGCACAAGCCTGGTCACCTTCTGGATCGTATCATTATCAAATTTAAGCCGCCGCAGCACCCCTTTCGTAATTCTTTCGCTGACTCCGGCGTGCTTTTTAAAGTGAGCCGTCCCCTCATCATCCATGGTCTTCATCTCTGGTTTTCCCATATCATGGAACAGCATGGCCAGCCGCAAAATCCGCTCCCGACGAATATATTTCAATGATTCGATCGTATGAACTCCTACATTATACATATGATGAGGCGTTTCCTGCTCCGTCACCATCATCCGGTCAAATTCCGGCAGGATAATGGCTGTAATTCCCATCTCATAAAGGTCTTTCATCTTCTCCGGGTGCGGAGAAACCAAGAGTTTCACCAGCTCGGCCTGAATCCGCTCCGCACTAATATACCCAAGCGTCGGCACCAATTCCCGGATCGCCGCCTGAGTCTCATCTTCAACCTCAAAGCCCAGCTGCGCCGAGAACCTGACCGCCCGTAAAATCCGCAGAGCATCCTCACCAAACCGCTCTCCTGCCTTTCCCACGCAGCGTACCATCCCCTCTTCCAGGTCCCGCATCCCGCCAAAAATGTCCACCAATCCTTTATCATCATTATAAGCCATCGCATTAATGGTAAAATCCCGCCGCTTAAGATCCTCTTCCAGGCTTCTGGTAAACTCCACCTTACTGGGGTGCCTGCTATCCTCATACTTCCCGTCAATCCGATAGGTCGTCACCTCAAATCCTTCCTGCCCCAGCAATACCGTAACCGTCCCATGCTCAATCCCCGTATCAAACGTCCGCCGGAAAAGCCCTTTAGTCTGCTCCGGCGCAGCCGAAGTCGTAATATCCCAATCCTCCGGCTCCCGCCCCAAAACAGAGTCCCGCACACATCCCCCCACCGCATACGCTTCATACCCCGCACACTGAAGAGTCGTAATTATATCATTCACTTTCGAAGGCAATTCAATCTTCATATCCATGCTCCATTCTAATTATCATCTCTTCCCATTATACGCCACCCCAACCTATTTTTTCAAGGTGCCACCAAAAACTCCGCCGGCAAATGACTGCTGACGGCCCTCTTTTTTGTGTTCCGGGGCCGGTTCCTGATATGGTCTCGCCCAGGCGCATCTCGTAAGTTTCGGCAGCACTTGGAGTCTGAAACTGCGGTCAGTAAAAACAGGTGTTCTGCACCTGAGCAAGACCTGTTTGAGCAGCATTTGCATCAGCAAACGGTGCGAGTTGTCTTGCGTTTTTTTACGCTTCAAGCAGTGCACAGACTCCTAGAACTGCCAAACGAAGCGAGCCTAAGCCCGGGCGAGACCATATCAGGAACCGGCCCCGGAACACAAAAAAGAGGGCCGTCAGCAGTCATTTGCCAACAGCTCTCCTATTCATCCTTTAATAAGATTTCCCCCAGTAAGCCATATACTTCGCCGGTTTTCCACAATAAACGCATTTATCAGCAATCATATCCTCATCCTCAATGAGGCAGCGTGTAGAAGCACCGCCGGTAGCATATTTTACTTCACCTTCACACTCTTCATCGCCACACCAGCATGCCTTGATGAATCCGCGGCTCTCTTTGAACTTCTCAACCATTTCAGTCATCGATGTTGCCGTATAGATATGTTCCTGCAGGAACTGCTCTGCCCGATTATACATATCCTGCTGGATAGTTTCCAGAATATCACGCAGTTTTACTGCAATTTCATCCATTGATACAATAATTTTTTCGCGGTTGTCGCGGCGTACTACTACAACCTGATTGTTTTCAATATCCTTCGGTCCGATTTCAATACGGGTTGGGATGCCAAGCATCTCCTGTTCACTGAACTTCCATCCCGGACTCTTGTCGGAATCATCGATCTTAACACGGTATCCGGCTGCCTTTAATTCGTTCAGCAATGCATCGGCACGATCGAGTACACCTTCTTTATGCTGAGCGATCGGAATGATCCGGCATTCTACCGGCGCCACATGAGGCGGCAATACCAGACCACTGTCATCACCGTGAACCATGATAAGCGCACCGATACTTCTGGTGGACCAGCCCCAGGAAGTCTCATATACACTCTTCAGCTGATTATCTTTGTCTACATATTTTATATCGAAAGCATCCGGAAATGCACTTCCGAAGAAATGGCTGGTCGCTGACTGAAGTGCTTTGCCGTCATGCATCAATGCCTCGATTGTATAAGTATCCTGAGCACCGGCAAATTTCTCATTTTCAGCTTTTCTTCCGGATACAAACGGAATTGCTAATGTTTCTTTATAGCAGTCTTCATATACATGAAGCATCTGAATCGTTCTTTCTTCCGCCTCTTCATAAGTCGCATGGATAGTATGACCTTCCTGCCACAGGAATTCTCTTGAACGGAGGAACGGTCTGGTGGACTTTTCCCAGCGCAGTACCGAATTCCACTGGTTCCATACTTTCGGCAGATCACGGTAAGACTGTACGGTCTTGCTCCAGAGATCACAGAACAGGGTCTCGGAAGTCGGGCGGATACAGAAACGCTCCTGCAGCCTCTCCATACCGCCGTGGGTAACCCATGCCACTTCCGGTGCAAAACCATCAACATGGTCTGCTTCTTTTTCCAGCAATTCTTCCGGTATCAGCATCGGAAGATACACATTTTCCACTCCGGTAGCCTTAAAACGGGCATCCAGATCAGCCTGGATCAATTCCCAGATCGCATAGCCATTGGGCAGATAGTTCAGGCACCCTTTTACACTTGAATAATCACATAACTCTGCTTCACGCACAACATCCGTGTACCATTGTGCAAAGTTTTCATCTCTTGATGTAATTGATTTCACCAATTTCTTTTCGTTTGCCATATTAGCTTCTCCTTTTTCTCTCATTGATTTCTTCTTGTGGCCGGATATATAATGTCTTATCTAATGGGCAAAAAGAAACCGCCACATTTTCATTCCCCCCCAAAGGGACCGAAAAATCGGCGGTACCACCCTAAATTAACCGCAAGCTTATCTGCAGTTCTCTCTAAATACCGTTAACGCCGGTTCTACGTCATGCTTTCGCATGCCGCTCCAAGGTAGGTTCCATACATCTCCTGCAAGAGCCTTTCACCCGCGCGGCTCTCTCTCTGTGGCATTCCACATATGTACTGATCCCCTTCAACACAAATTTTCCTAATTTAACCGTTATTCTAATAAAGTTTTTCCCTTTTGTCAAGAGATTATCTGTTAATTGTTGACACTTTCCTCCCGTCTGTGCTTAAATTATGAAAGAATAACATGATTTTTTAGGAGTTTGCAATGAATTTAGCTATTAGATTTGAAGACCAGCATATCATCGTTTGCCATAAGCCGGCCGGTCTTGCCACGCAGAGCCGCCGTGCCGGAGAACCTGATGTGGTCAGCTATTTAAAGAACTACATCTATCAGAATAACCAGCTCAAAGGAGAACCTTACCTGGCCGTCATCCATCGTCTAGACCAGCCGGTGGAGGGCTTGTTAGTCTTTGCAAAAACGCCATTTGCCGCCAGGGAATTGAACCGGCAGCTGCAGCAGGGCGGCTTTGGTAAGCATTATAAAGCTTTATTATGCGGTACACCGGCAAAAAGCCAGGGTACTCTAATTGATTATCTGATCAAAGATGGACGCACAAACACTTCCAGAGTATGCAGTTCGGCAGAACCGGATGCAAAAAGGGCCGTGCTGGACTACTGCATTCTGCCAAATGATTCAATGGAACGCCCAGGTCTTTCACTGGCTGAGATCACTCTGAATACCGGCCGTCATCATCAGATCCGGGTTCAGATGGCCCATATGGGATGTCCGCTCCTCGGTGACACTAAGTATAATCCTGATCCATATTTATCAGGAATCAGAACCTCACTGGCTTTATGTGCTTATAAACTGACTTTTTTACATCCCAAAACAAAAAAGCAGATGCTATTTGAAATAGCGCCCGCTTTCCTATTAGACTAAAAGCATTAATCAAGCATTTTTACAAATATCGGCCGCAGCCGTCTAATCAGCCACACACATAATATCGTCTTTGCCAGATCACCGGGTAAAAATGGGATAACACAGGTGGAGAGAGCCCCCATCAGGCTGTCCGTCCCGGTAGCAAACATAAACCACGGCACACCGATCACATATGTGACAGCCCATCCGGCGTACATCGCCAGCATTAAACTTTTCACCGATGTACCGAATCGTTCAATCATCTGCGCAGTCACAAAGGTACAGACAATATACCCTATGACAAATCCTCCGGTGGGACCCAGAATTCTTCCCAACCCACCGGTAAATCCTGCAAAAATCGGTAATCCTATCGCCCCTAAAAGGGCATACACAATCTGACTAAAAGTGCCGTATCGCACTCCCAATAGTCCTGCTGCCAGAAAAAGCGAAACATGGGTTAAAACAATCGGAACAATTCCGATCGGCAATGTGATCTGTGACAAAATCGCACTTAGAGCAGCAAATAGACCACAGATAGTCAAATTAAGTGTTTTTACCTTCATAATGCGCCTCCATAATTTTATAATCTAACAATCAACTAAGATTATTTTATATTGTCGGCGCGCAATTGTCAACCTTTTATATTTGTTGGTTAACATTCCGGTTGCTGCAATGAGGAGCTCTACGTCCCTCTACTCAGCTGTCACTTCACTCTTTGCATCCCCTGCCTGTACCGTATAGCTGTTTCCCTTTTGTATATCTTCCACGGAAAACATATACCAGCTCGATTCCTTTTCGGTTGTAATTGAAGCAACTTCTGTACCCGAATCATCTGTTACCGTTATGGTTGTGCCAGCCGCAATAGACGAATCAAAGGTCCCGGTTATAAACCCTTGTTCAGATTCTAAGCTGGCAGTCTGCGCCATCTGAGGAGTGCCTGCACTCAGTATACTCCCTCCTGTTATCATAAATTCTTCATCATAGTCAAAGGTACCGTTTCCACCCATGACAGGGCCCTGAACAATGAGACTCCCACCAGTCATTTTGATTAGGCCATTGGCATCTACACCGTCGCCTGATGCATTCACTAGAATGTCCCCGCCATTAATGGTAAAGACCGCTCCCTGAGATTCACCCATTCTCTCTCCATCGCTGCTTTCTGATGAAGCCTGTGCTGCGTTAATACCATCATCAGATGAAATCAGGTCGATCGTACCGCCATTGATTGTTACCGTGTACCCCTCCAGACCTTCATAACTGGTTTCAATTGTTATTATTCCTTCGTCAATAATCAGTTCATTCTCTGCATGAATTCCATCATCACCTGTACTGATAGTCATCTCACCACCGTCAATGGATACCGTATCATTACTATGAACAGCGTCATCACATGCATCAATATTAATATTTCCGCCTGCCACCACCAGATTAACATAAGACTTTAACCCTTTCGTACTTACAGTATCTTCTTCAGCAGCTGCATCATTACCGGGTTCCCTCCCCCGCTGACCACCTTCACGCATCATGTCGCCACCAGTCTGTACAGCTTCAGCGCTGCCACCTCCGGCAATTATATTAAACTCTCCATCATTAATGTAAAGCAGCGTTTCTGCTTGAATTGCATCTGTACCCGACGTAATCTGGAAGCTTCCGCCGTCTATTATTATATATCCTTTATCTGTTTCTTCTGCATTAGAAGCCTGTATCCCATCACTTGCAGCAGTAATTTCGAATTCTCCGCCTTTGATGGTAACACAGTCTTTTCCAAGCAATCCATGATTGACAGATGATATCTTATAGGTCCCGGAAACAAATTTAAGCTTATCCTTACTCTGAATTGCATTTTTATAATTTCCAGCCACTTCCAGGGAACCAGTGCCATTAAAGATCAGATCGTCTTTCGCAAATATTGCTGCATTGTTTCTCTCTATATCCTGTGACCCTGCTTCACTATCCGCCACATAGTTGGTACTGTCCTGTGCAAGTGTAATAATCGTATCCCCCTGCAAAATATCTATTGCCGATGCATCGGTTGAAGTAATCGAAACCCCGTTTAATACCAGCCTGACATCGCCCTCCGCCACATTTACAATAATTTTTCCGTCGGTCAGCATACCTGATATTACATAAGTCCCTTCGGAACTGATCGTAACCTCAGAACCTTCCACCGCAGCTCCCGAACCCTTTACTTCTGCGGAATCACCTGTCAGCGAAATACTGGCAGATTGTTCTTTGGACCATGTATCATCCAGCTCCTCTTCACTGTATTCACCCGAGGTTAAAGATACGGTACTTTCCGAGGCATGCAATGTTTCTTCAGTAGTGTCCTCAATGATCTGACTGTCTCCATTTGTACAACCGGAAAGAGCCAGGCAAATTAAAATTCCTAATCCCAAATTTTTCTTCTTCATCTATGCAATCAACTCCTTATAATTCATCTGCAATTCCATGCCCTCTGCCACAAATAATGGTAAGATTGCCGTTTCTGCAGCGTATCTCGTCAAGCATCTCTTTTTCTCTGCCAACATCTCTTAATGTGATATGATATTCCAATTCATACATACTCCCCAAGTTCGTGGTCTTCACTCTCTGAAGACAACATTCTTTTGTGTATTCTTCAAAAATATCATCAAATATATCCGTATAGTCCAGATTTTCAGCTATCATAACTTTTAGGTGCTTTTCATTAAACTTTGGTTCTCCAAACGGAATTTTTCCCAACAGTAAAAATACAACTCCAACCACTGCCGTCATCAGTGCCGCGAAGGTAAGGTATCCCATCCCGGACGCCAGTCCGATTGCCATTGCAAAGAAGATACTGGCGATATCCTTTGAACTTCCGGGTACTGACCGGAATCTTACCAGACCGAATGTTCCCATTACCGCCACTCCCGCCCCCAGATTCCCGCTCACCAGCATAATTACCATCTGTACCAGCGGCGGAAGCAAGATTAAAGTCATTACAAAATTTTTAGTATAAGACCCCTGTCTCGTATAAATAAATGCTACCACAAATCCCAGAAGCAGCGAAACTCCTGTACAGAGCAACACAATTTCTATAGACAATCCTCCTTCTAAACTGCTAAGTGCGCTTGTAAACATAGCTCCTCTTCCTCACTTTCACCGGATTTTGAATTTGAAATAAATTGTTTATATATTGTGCCATACTTTGAAAACGAGACCGGATATATCTCTAACTCCGCTAAAAGCCGGGATAACCATACCGGATATGCATAAAACACTTTAATCTCCATGAGATACGCCGGTTCATTAAGAACTCTGCCATAATCACCGCAGATCAGATCCAGATCCCTTCCTCTGCTTCTGATATTCTGATCGAACGTAATCCGCAGAGATGGGTCGGTAGTCCCCTCAAAAGCCGTACGCTCGTATGCTAAAAACACCTTGGGTCCGGGATTATAGTAGCTTAAGAAATATTGTATCTCTTTTAATATCTGCTGTTCATGCTGTCTGCCGTCCGGCAGCACTCCATTTACCAGATATCTGTTCATCTGTTTGTAAGTCATGGAAGCTCTTCTTTTATATACAATACCATTGAATTTCTTTTTCAGTTCCAGAAAGACCGTACTTTCATTTGATATTATTCCATATCCGCGAATCCTGAATTTCTCCTTGTACTTTGGTTTATCAAGCGAATGACGTATCAGCTCATAGTCGTCCGTATCATAATAGATATTAGAAATAGTGTGAGTTCCATATTGATCTTCTTTTATTTTACCTTCAACGCCATTTATAAATGCGTTATACTGTTTGGCATTAAGTCTGTATTTTTTTTCGGTTCTTTCAAATATTTCATTTTGTTTTCCCATAAGTCACCTCTTTCTTTATTAGTTATTATAAAAACTAAATTTGTAATAAATTTGTGAGATGTGTGACAGATATGTGAAAACGCCCGCCGCAGCATGTATAAATTCACATACTGCGACGGGCGCCCGTATTTCCTTATTTACTATTTGGTTCCGAATATACGATCCCCGGCATCTCCTAATCCCGGTACAATATAACCGTGATCATTCAGTCGTTCATCCAGCTCACCGATATAAATCTCCACATCCGGATGGGCTTTCTGCATCCGCTTCACACCTTCCGGCGCCGCAATTATACACAGGAATCTGATGTTCTTTACCCTTTTATCCTTCAGCAGCTGGATCGCCGCTACACTGGAACCTCCTGTCGCCAGCATCGGATCAACTACAAATGTTTCCCGCTCATGACAATCTGCCGGCAGCTTGCAGTAGTATTCCACCGGTTCCAACGTCTCCGGGTCACGGTACAGACCAATATGTCCCACCTTTGCCGCCGGAATCATATCCAGCATTCCCTCGACCATACCAAGTCCGGCTCTTAAAATCGGAATAATCGCAAGCTTCTTTCCCGCCAGCTCTTTCCCAATCATCTTACAGATAGGAGTGGTGATTTCGACATCCTTAAGTTTTAAATCTCTGGTTGCCTCATAACACATCATCATTGCAATTTCCTCAATAACTGCCCTGAAATCTCTGGAGCCTAAGCCCTCCTGCCTGATAAAGCTGATCTTGTGCTGAATGAGCGGGTGATCCATAATGTGTACATTTTCCATTAGTTCTGTGCCTCCTCATTTAATCTGTTTGCTAATTTCCGAATCATATTCTTTAGTCTTTTATACAGTAGTTCATACTGCTCTAAAGGAAGGCCATATGCTGATTCAACCTCCTCAGATTCCTCAATATATTCACAAAAAGTGTAGACGTGTTTCGCCTGTTCATACTCGGAGAAAATCTTCCACTTTTGCCCTTCTTCCATCGTCAGGACCAGTGTATCATCATCCAAGTCCTCAGCCGAAAAAGCTTTCGTCTCATATCCATCCAGACTCTGGTTATTCTGCTTCATAACCTCTTCTGCCTTAGCATTTGCCGGTTCCGGAAATAGTACCACCAGACCTCTGGCGACTGTCTCATATTCCTGCTTAAGCTCATTTCCTTTCAGCAATTCTGCAGCCATCGGCGACCGGCAATTTCCGCTGCCGCTGACAAATATTACCCGGCGGAACTTCTGCAGACCGGTAATCTCCTCTGCTTTAACGATGCGGTAACCGGCAGCTTTACCAAGCCGGTTCATAATGGCCGAGCCAATTCCTTCCCTGGAAAAGGATTCACTGTATATATAATCGATATCTTCACGGTCAAAATCCCGCAAAACCGCATAAAGATTGCGGGCGATCACTTTCTCATTCTCCCGCGCACCAATGGTCTTAACAATTCCCACACTATATTTTTCAGCCGTTTCACTGGTGGCTATGATGCCCACTTTCTTGCCGTACCGGTTTTGTTCATACGCAATCTGACGAATCGCCTTGACTTCCTCCCCCGGCGTTCCTTCGATGATAGTCAGCGGCACTTTCGGTGCATAATGCCGGTATTTCATCCCGGGCGCTTTAGGTGCCGTACCTTCCGTTGTTATCTGGCCCATTTCATCGCTGACCACTCCCGGCAGCATTTCTTCCAGCATCTCTTTGGTGATCGCTCCCGGACGCAAAATAGCCGGTGGCCGCACCGTCATATCAAGAATGGTTGATTCTACTCCGATCTCAACAGCTCCGCCATCGACGATCATGTCGATCTTACCATCCATATCATCGATTACATGCTCGGCGGTTGTGGGGCTTGGACGCCCTGAAATATTAGCACTGGGGGCAGAGATATAACCGCCGCCGGCGATGATCACCTCCCGGGCAATCATATCTTCCGGCATCCGCACGGCAACCGTCTCCAATCCGCCGGTAGTCTCATAGGGTACGAGATCGGATTTTTCAAAAATCATCGTCAAAGGACCGGGCCAAAACTGATAAGCCAGCTCATGCAATTCCGTCGGCGGATTTTGAATGATCTCATCCAGGGCTTGTAAATCTGCTACATGAACAATCAAAGGATTATCCGACGGACGTCCTTTGGCCTCATAAGTCTTCCTCGCAGCATCTTTATTCAAAGCATCCGCACCCAGTCCGTATACTGTTTCGGTAGGGAAGGCAACCAGACCTCCCCGCTTCAGTATCTGCCCGGCGGCCTGTATAATATTCATGTCTATCCGGTTCTTGTCTATCTTTTTTATTATCGTTTTCATAATTTTTATTATATCATAATTCGTCCTCCAGTAAAGCCAAACTTTCTATAATTCCCTTACAGATCGTTTCAGCCATGTCCTCCTGGTAAGTTTTATCTTTCAGTTTTGCCACATCCTCCGCATTACTTAAAAATCCACACTCTACTATAATAGTCGGGACTTCTGTTTTCTTAAGCATATAATATGTAGAGTCTGCTTTCGCTTGCCTGGTATTGCCCTCATCCACTTCACACAGCAGTTCCTGCATACTCTCGGCAATTTTCTTGCTTTCTTTAGAACTGCTGTAATAAAACACCTGTGCTCCTTTAACGCTGGCATCGGAATAACTGTTCTGGTGGATGCTCACCACCAATACAGGCTGGGAATCATTTATCATCTCCACCCGTTTCTTCATATCTTCTGCCTTTTTATTAGATGCATTCTCACTATATAGGCCATTGTCATCTTCTCTGGTCATTACCACGGTTATACCGTTTTTCTTTAATTTTGTCTCGACCTTTTTAGCAATTGCCAGATTAATATCCTTCTCCAGCGTATCATCTACCGCTACTTTTCCCGGATCCCAGCCGCCATGTCCCGGATCAAGGATCACCTGTACCTCTTCTTTCTTCACTTTATCCGACGTAACATAATTGCTTAGTTTCCCCGCTGCCGCGATAATGCCGATCAAAATCAGCAGCACGGCTATCAGTTCTATTTTTCTCCGCATAAAAATACCCGCTGCAATATCATTTTATCAATAATATATGCTGCATACGGGTATTTTAGTTTTTTTTCTTTTGTTTTAATTAACATATTTCAGGATTACATCCCAGATCTCTGATTTTTCAAAGCCTATTTTCCACGCTGCCGTACCGGCTAGTTCATATTCTTTCATCAGTGCCAGTTTGGCCTCTAATGATTTGGCATTCTCCAGCCATATCTTATAGGTAGCACCATCAGCTTCCCACTGCGCAAAGTTCAACTGCGTAGACTCGTCCCATTCGGCGGCTGCGCCAGCCTCGGAAACAGCATTCTCAGCTTCGGTCATTCCCAGCGCCTGGCTGGTCACTTTAGTGGTATAATTAGCTGCTTCAGTACCCTTTTCGTCCGCCAGCTCTCCTTCGGTCTTAGGCACTTCCGACCAAACCCTGGTATAGAATGGCACCGCATTGATGACCTTTTCTTTCGGAACTTCCGCGAGGGTGGATTTAATTCCCTCTCTGACATAGTCGATGGAAGCGACCGGTCCGGCTTCATAGGAACCACTGTAATATTCATCATATCCCATAATGATCACATAATCAACAACAATTCCCTGTTCCTTACGGTTATAGTGGGAGGTATAGCCCGGCACATAATTATCCACCGATAATATGATCCCGTTCTGGCGGCACTTAATCGATAGCTCTCTGACAAATTGGATGAAATGTTCGCCGGTTTCCTGACTGATGTTTTCAAAGTCAACGTTGATGCCGTCGATGTTCTTCTGCAGCACCTCCGCAATAAGCTGGTTGGTCAGGTTCTCACGGCTGCTGGTATGACTCAGCAACTCGTAGGAATCAATGTTCTCACCAAAATTATCAACCAACGCCCAGACCTCTACATTAGCCTGATGGGCATAATTAACATAATCTGAACTTGCCAGAGAGGTAATATTACCATTATTATCCGCAACCGTAAACCAGGTCGGTGAAATGGTATTCAGCCCTTTTGCCGAAGCCAGTATCTGCAGGATATTCTCATTGGCCGTCTGACTGGTCGTCTGATGCCATGCCATATTAATGGTATAATCCTTGCTAATATTGGTAAACTCCTCTTCCTCAAACTGTCTGGATATGACTTCGGTCTCTTCCGTCTTCAGCTCTGATTTCTTGATATAACCGATGAATCCGTCCTCAGTGCGGACCTTCTTCCAGTCTCCCTCGTCCTCGATGACCGTTACCTTGTCCTTCTTACTCACCTCAGTGAGGATTGGGCTCTTGACACCTGCCAGCCTTCTGACCTGACCGTCACTTTTCACCATTGCTACCATGGTTTCTCCAGTCTCTGTAATGATCATCGCCCGGTTGACCGGATTATCATATACCGCGTAATCAAGATCCGTATATTCTTTGACAAAGTCCAGTGCAATATAAGCCTGACTTCCCTCCGTCTTGAGGATTACATAATCCTTACTCTGCTTGTTCTTAGCCACCATATAATCACTGCTGCCCACACTTACACTAATCATCCCAGTGGGTAGTGTATACAGCAGGACATTCTCATTGGGATCCCAGTAAAACCGGCTGTTAATATGATCACGCACCGCCTCGTAACTGACATAAGCAGTACCATCCACGAGCAGTCCCTGGGCACCTAAAACTTCATTATTGACAATGATTGCAAGCTGATTCTCGTTTTCTATTCCATAATATTCGTTAAAATCTGCTTTCTCTTTCGATGGGCCGTACCGCATCCAATAGAATGCTGTTCCTGCACCAAGCACTGCAATCAGTATCAATATAATGGCTGCTACAAGCCCATAGCTGCGTCTCCTCTTCTGCGCTCTGACCGGCGGGCGCTTCTGTGCCGGTTTCGCTCTTCGGTCTTCGGCCGGTCTTGCTCCCGGACTCTCAGGTCTCCTCTTGGAAGGAGCCGCACTCCTTCTTCTCCGCTCTGGATCAACAGGGCGCCTTTGCCTTTCTGAATCGCCGGTGCGTTTCCTGTGTTCAGCATCAGCCGGTCTTCTTCTCTTCCGCTGTTTTCCTTCAGCGCTATCCGGCCTCTGTCTCGGTTTCCCGGATGCCTCGGGCCGTGGTCTTCTGCGTTCCTCCGACCTTTCCTGTCGATCGTCCATGACATACACCTCCTACGCTTTACTCGTTTCATTATAACAATAATTCTGGCGCACGTCATTAACTATTTTTGACATATCCTCTCTTAATATATCAGCGATCCGACTTAAAAGGCCCGCGGATTCCAGCATTGTTCGACATAAGGGGTATTTCTATTTATCTTTCTTTACATGCTGAAAGCAGAGTTCTTTTAACTTTCCATCTTCATCGACCACATAATCGCGCATATATGCAAGGTCTTCGCGCACCAGATGTGCCGATATAACCTGCATGGGGCTGGCCGGGGTGCCGTCGACATTGATCTTAACACCATTTCTTTCATAATCCGTCAACTCCTGAAATAGTTCCTGATAGTCGATTTCATCTCTCATATTGCTCTCCTCTCGAAGCGAAGGTATAGACATGGCGTGCTTAAACGAGGTGCAATTTCGTGATAACATCCTTCCTGTGCACGCGCACTCTCCCTTGACAACGTACTACTGTGTAATACATTAGCAAGAAAGGTATCAAAAGGTAATACAACAAAGTAATATGCTTTCTTGATTTTAAATTTTACTTTTGGAATTTTTTAGAATTTCTCGATTTTGAAATGGTTTTAAATGTTTTTAGAATGTTTAACTTAGAAAATAAATAATTAACTTAATATGAAATAGGTATAACTTTAAATAATATCCCTCCTTTGTTTAAAAAACAACTACTTGGGAATACTACCTTTTGTACTAGTTATTATATGGAAACTCTTCCCTAATTGCAAGTATTTTTTTAATTTTCTTTACATATTTTTTGTTTTTGTTTATACTAATATTGAATGACTATATACGTTAGGATGTGATAAAATGAAAATCGAAAAATTAAATGACAATCAGATCCGTTGTACGTTGACCCATGCTGATTTAGTTGACCGTGAATTAAAACTCAGTGAATTGGCATATGGAACCGAAAAAGCTAAATCACTTTTTCATGATATGATGCAGCAAGCAGCCTATGAATTCGGTTTTGAGGCAGATGATATCCCGCTGATGATCGAGGCGATACCATCCTCATCCGACTCTATCGTGCTGATAATTACTAAAGTCGAGGATCCAGATGAACTCGATACGCGCTTTTCAAAGTTTGCACCCGCCCCTCAAGGCGATTCCGAGAGCCGCAAGCATTCAAGTATTGATAAACTAGTCGGTGCCGAAGATTTTCTCGAACTGCTCGGCAAGGTTAAAGAAGCAGTAGCCAAACCTGCCGAAGACCAGGAGATCGAAAGCTCAGAAGTGAAGAAGCCCGCTATACGCTTTTTTTCCTTCGCAGCCATAGACAGCGTTATCCATGCCGCGAAACTGCTGGACACCATGTACAAAGGCAATAACACTTTATATAAAGATAACGCAGCCGACATTTATATACTGGCTTTATCACAATCAAAACATTCCACAGCCGATTTCAATAAGTTCTGTAATATGCTGTCGGAATACGGCTCTTTGGAAAAGGCTTCGGGCTCTGCACTTGCTTATCTGGAAGAGCACGGTGAACTAATCGTACAAACGGACGCAATTCAGCAACTGGCTAAACTATAACCAAGTAAAAAGGGAATGTTGTATGGATTAATTAACCTCGTTCAGCAATCCCTTTTTTATGCTTGTCTATTCTTTATGCATTCGCCATTAAATGTGCATTAATCTTTTCTAACAGTAAATCGCCATCAATTCCATGCACCATAGCCGCTTCCGCTAAAGTCTCACCCTGTGATGCCGGACAGCCTAAGCAGTGCATTCCTATTTCCATTAAAATTGGTGCTATATCCGGTCTCTGACTGAGAATCTCTCCAATTGTCATGTCTTTTGATATTTGAATTGCCATTAATAATTCCTCCTTTAATTTTAAGTGATAGTAATTATTATAATACCAGATTTATATTTTTTCAACCGCTTCCGGTTTGAAATTTTCTTAATTGATTGTAATTTTATGTACATCTTCATTCTTTATTTGAATACTTTTATGTCAATCACTTTTGTCGATTTTTTTCGACAAAATATTATTTTCATCATTTCTCACCAAAACGCGCGTTCTGTCTTATCGCCAAAGTAATCCACCAAAAACACATGTTTTTTTGTGGATAATGGGGATAACTTTAGCAAAACAACGCTTTTTCTACTTTTTTTTTACTTTTTAATGTGGAAAACCTTGAAAACTTATTTTTACAAATTTTTACATGTTTTTACATATTTGTGCATTTTGCCACATCCATTTCCCGGCTTAACACAAAAAAAACCCCGAAAAATTTAATTTCGAGGTTTTTTGTCAGAAATCTTAAACTATAATACTCTTCTTACTGCCAGTATGTTGGCATAGGTTGCTGAAGTAATCCCGATACCCGAACGGGAATTGATCGCATTGACAATTTGTCCGTCACCGATATAAATTCCCACATGTCCGTCATAACAAATAATATCTCCTGGTATCGCCTCTTCATAGCTTATTCCGGTCCCGGCACTTCTCTGTTCGCCGGATGTCCGCGGCAGTGATACACCAAAATAACCATATACCGACTGTACAAATCCGGAGCAGTCCGCTCCGTTAGTCAGACTGGTCCCCCCCCATACATAGGGGTTCCCGATAAACTGACACGCATAATCAACCACTGCTTGTCCGCCGGAAGCTATCTCTGCTATTGCTTCTTTCAACGCCTGCTGCTCTTCCAATATCCGCTGTTCTTCTTCTTCCTTGGATTCAGCATAAGAAAAAACATCTTTGGCTATCTCCTGCTCATCACCTTCAGGTGCTTCAGTCACTGCCGTCTGCTGAGCCTGCACTTCCTCATTATTCTCTTCCAGGTCATCAGCTTCTGCCGCCGCACGGATGATCTCCTGCGCTTTTTCCTCTGCTTCGTTTCCTATATAAATATACTCCGTTTTTACATAACCCACTACATTACCCGATTCAACCGGGGTCCATTCTCCCACAGGGCCTGTAATGTTTGCCGCGTAATCAGGGTATAGCTTCCCGACCCATTCACTTTTTGCATCAGGCTCACTTCTTATATATAAGTAGCTTGATACTTTGGCAAATGCCATATTTGAATACTCACCCTTGAATGCCGGCACCAAGTAATTTTCCACCTCTATATTTTCCTCTGATGCATAACATTCTTCTAAAACAGATCCAATCCCTACGCTTGGCAACTCGGTTGTTTCCTCCGGTGCCGCCTGCACTCCCCGTGCCGGGATTGTAATCGCTCCCGCTAGAGTAACTAGGAACAATCCTCTCTTAAGTCTCGAATCCATAAATTAATTTACCTCCTTTATGTCTTCTTATCTTTAGTATATGTTACAGAATTGTTACATTTTGTTACGGCGTTATTGTATCAACTTATTTAAGCTATGTCAAGCCTTTATTGAAAATTTCGTTTTACAAATTCTCTCATTTTTTTACATAATATACAAATAAATATTACATTTTGTTACATATGCTATTATTTCCAAAAATATTTTAAATAATCTATTGACTTCTGCAGGAATATGTTTTATTATGATAACAGTAACAATTACTATTATTAAAACAAGGAGGCTCTGATATGGCTACATTAAAGTATAGCCGTCAGCGAGAGGCTATCAAGGAGTATCTTTCCCATACAAAGGAACATCCATCTGCCGACACTGTATATCTGCATATAAAGAAAGAGTTTCCAAACATCAGTCTTGGCACTGTATACAGGAATCTAAACCTGCTGGTAGATACCGGCGACATCATTAAAATCACTTTTTCTGACGGCGGCGACCGGTTTGACGGTGCGACAATACCTCATTACCACTTCTTCTGTTCTGAATGCGGTAAAGTATTAGATCTTAACTTTGCTGAGATGGAACGTATCAATCAGCTCGCAAACGAACAGTTTGACGGTGTTATTGAGTTTCATGAGACCAAATTCCATGGAAGATGCGGGGACTGTATCCGCAATGCCAGAGTGCAGTACTCCGGCTAAATATCATTTTGCTAATATATTGGCAGCAAATGCTGCCGATATAAATATTATAAAAACTAATAATAAAGAAAAAGAAAAGGAGTTGAAGACTATGAAAAAATTTGTTTGTTCAGTATGCGGTTATGTCCATGAAGGTGATACCCCGCCATCAGAATGTCCAGTCTGTCATGTTGGAGCTGATAAGTTCCGCGAAATGGATGGCGAGAGAGAATGGGCTGCGGAACACGTAGTAGGGGTTGCACAGGGTTCAGGTGAAGATATTATAAACGACCTGAGAGCTAATTTCGACGGTGAATGTCACGAAGTAGGTATGTATCTTGCGATGGCGAGAGTTGCTCATCGCGAAGGATATCCGGAAATTGGTCTGTATTGGGAAAAAGCTGCATATGAAGAAGCAGAACACGCTGCAAAATTCGCTGAGTTGTTAGGCGAAGTTGTTACCGACAGCACAAAGAAGAATCTAGAACTGAGAGTAGATGCTGAAAATGGTGCTACCGCTGGTAAATTCGATCTCGCTAAACGGGCAAAAGCAGCGAATCTTGATGCGATCCATGATACCGTTCATGAGATGGCAAGAGACGAGGCGCGTCACGGCAGAGCGTTTGAAGGGCTCTTAAAGAGATATTTTGGATAGATTTAGGAGTATGCACGCATAGAAGGGAGACATTATTATGTCAAAATATGCAGGAACAAAAACAGAGCAGAATTTAATGGAAGCTTTTTCAGGTGAATCACAAGCACGTAACAAATATACCTATTATGCATCTGCAGCAAAAAAAGCAGGTTTTGTACAGATGTCAAACATCTTCTTAGAAACCGCTGATCAGGAAAAAGAACACGCCAAAATGTGGTTTAAAGAATTCCACGGCATCGGCGATGTAGCAGAAAACCTGAAAGATGCTGCCGCCGGTGAAAATTATGAATGGTCTGATATGTACAAGCGTATGGCTAAGGAAGCAAGAGGAGAAGGATTTGAAGCTCTGGCGGTTAAATTTGAAGGTGTAGCCCAAGTAGAAGCATCTCACGAAGCACGTTATAAGAGATTACTTGATCATTACGAAGCAGGCAAGACCTTTGCTGATGACGCTCCACTGGGATGGAAATGCGGAAACTGCGGCTACATTCATAAAGGCGGTGAAGCTCCGGACATCTGCCCGGTGTGCGACCATCCCCAAGCTCACTTTGAAAGAAAAGCAGAAAATTACTAAACTATCATCTATAAAGTAAAACTCAAGAGACTGTCCGCCGGCTGATGAAAATTAACCGCGGATAGTCTCTTTTAGTAGTTCCATTTTGATACAGAATCATGTTATACTATTCCTATCAATAACGATAACATACTTATACAGGAGGACCGTGATTATGAAAATAAGAAAAATACTGAAATCAGGATTTGCTTTTATCCTGAGTTTCTCGTTGCTGTCAGGCTCTTCTATTACCGCTCTGGCCATAGAGGAAGAAGGATCGGCGGCGGTAAACGAGCAGCGGATAGAAGAGATCCAGGCGGAACTGGAACCCCTTGCGGAAGAAGATGCCATTATAGCGAATCAGCTAATCGTGGTAACAAGGGACAGCGACGCTCTTCTGGAAACCGTCGCCGAATCGGCGGAGGATACCGTCATCGATATGCTGGATGCTGAAGACGAGACCATTGCAGCAGTAGAGACCGGGGAAGATCTGGCAGTAAAGATGGCTGAATACGAAGCCGATCCCAATGTTGAGTACGTTCAGCCAAATTTCGTCTATACACTTCAGGATGAGGTCACGGCACTTGCCATTGTAAATGACACCTACACATCCCAACAATGGTATCTGGATGGCAACACTTTTATCCGGGATGCCTGGGACCATGCCAAGACCGAGAAGACTGTTAAAGTAGCCGTAATCGATACCGGCGTTCAGGCAAATCATCCTGATTTAAGCGCTAACATCAGCTCTGAGTCCTACGATTTTGTCAAGGATACAAGCTCTATGACCGATTCCAACGGACACGGAACTCATGTAGCCGGGATTCTCGCTGCTGTTGCTAATAATAAAATAGGTATCGCCGGGGTCTCTTATAATGCAGAGCTGCTGTGCTATCGCGTGTTTCAGGTGATAAATGGCAAAGAACAGACCGATTCCCTTACGCTTACACAAGCATATATGGAAGCATTAAATGATGGCGCTCAGATAATCAACCTCAGCCTGGGAGGATATGGATCCGATACCATTATGGATACTGTTTTGCTGAAAGCGATAGAAACTGCAAAAGAATACGGTACAATTACCGTCTGCGCAGGCGGAAACGAAAACACCTCTCTTCGTTGTTATCCGTCTGATTACGATGCCTGCATTTCTGTAACAGCAACCGACGAAAGCAATAATAGAGCAAGCTTTAGCGATTATAATCAATATAAAGATATCGCCGCTCCCGGCGTAAATATTTTCAGCACCTACAAATCCAGCAACTATGCCACAATGAACGGAACCTCTATGGCCAGCCCGGTGGTTGCCGGCGTTATTTCCCTAATGCTGACCGCCAACCCGGACCTTACATCAGAACAGGTAAAGGACATCCTATATGCCACCGCGACAGATTTAGGCACCCCGGGCCGGGATGATTATTATGGACATGGACTGGTAAATGCAAAAGAAGCAGTTAAACAGGCCAAAGAAAAGCCGGCAGCTCCCTCCGGGGATATCAGTATTACCGGTGTGACCCTGAATCAGACTTCCCTGGCCTTGAATATTGGTAATAATAATACCTCCACCTTATCCGCTGCCATAGCACCCTCAAATACTACATACAGCAAAACCATTACCTGGTCCAGCAGCAATTCCTCTGTTGCCAAAGTTGACAGCAGCGGAAAAGTAACCGCTTTAAAATCAGGTACCGCGACTATAACTGCAAGAACGGTAAATTACAAATCTGCCACTTGTAAGATAACCGTTAATCCGGTAAGCATCAATTACCAGACCCATATCCAGGATATCGGCTGGCAGGAAACAAAGACAGATGGTGCTACAAGTGGGACATCTGGTCAGAGCAAACGGCTGGAAGCCATAAAAATATCGTTGGCTGACCAGAATTTCTCCGGTTCGGTTGAATACAAGACACATGTACAGGATATCGGCTGGCAGGATTGGAAGAAGAATAACGCCGTATCGGGTACCAGTGGACTATCCAAAAGATTAGAGGCGATCAGAATTCGTTTAACCGATGAAATGGCTGCGAACTATGATATTTACTACCGGGTTCACGCCCAGAACTTTGGATGGATGGGATGGGCCAAGAATGGCGCGCCTGCCGGTACCGCCGGTTATTCATACCGGTTAGAAGCAATTCAGATTAAACTGGTTGAAAAAGGCGGCACGGCACCCGGCAGCACTTCCAATTACTATAATCAAAAGAACTTTGTACAATACCAGACCCATGTTCAAAATATCGGCTGGCAAGGTCTAAAATACGATGGTGCGCTTTCTGGTACATCCGGCCAGGCTAAAAGACTGGAAGGTATTAAGATAAATCTTATATCTCCGGCATATGACGGTGCCATTGAATATCAGACCCATATTCAGGATATCGGCTGGCAGGGTTGGAAATCCAACGCAGCGATGTCCGGTACATCCGGCCAAAGCAAGAGATTAGAGGCAATCCAAATACGTCTTACCGGTGAAATGGCCGCTAACTATGACGTTTATTACCGGGTTCACGCTCAGAACTTCGGCTGGATGGGCTGGGCTAATAATGGCGGCTCAGCCGGTACCGCCGGTTACGCCTATCGTCTGGAAGCGATTCAGATTAAATTGGTTGCTAAGGGCGGCGCGGCACCCGGAAGTACCAGTAATGCCTATAAAAGTAAATAGTTTTCTAAACACAAAAAATGTGAGGATTGAAAGTGAATCCTCACATTTTTATTTAACAGATCTCCGCTCCCGGCGACACCTCTTTCTCCGGTGTCATCAGGACAATATTACCTTCTCCGTCTTCAGCACAGAGCAGCATTCCCTCGGACACAACTCCGGCCAGTTTAGCCGGCTTTAAATTTACCAGGACCATGACCTTCTTCCCAACCATCTCTTCCGCTGAATAATTGGACTTGATTCCTGAGACGATCTGTTTTACCTGGCTTCCGATCTTAACCTGAGAGCACAGCAATTTCCTGGATTTCGGTACCTCTTCACAGGCGATGATCTCTCCAACCTGAAACTGCATCTTTGCAAAGTCATCGTAAGTAATTTCAGCCTTTGTCTCTATCTCGATACCTTTTGCTTCTTCCGCCGGCTCCGACGCCACCGGATACAAGGCTTCCACCTTTTTCATGATTTCTTCAAGATCAAGTCTGGCAAATAAAATCTCCGGATGCCCGGTTACTTTCCCATCTCCTAACTGTTCCATAATCTTTCCGGCTGTCTCCGGCATGAATGATTGCAGCAGTCCGGCACCGGTCTTAATGCTTTGAAGCAGATTGTAAAGAACCCTCTCCAGACGCGCCTGCTTATCTTCTTCTTTTGCCAATGCCCACGGCATGGTTTCATCGATATATTTATTGCAGCGTTTGAACAGGTTGAATATCTCGGTAATGGCATCAGCAACACGCAGGTCGTCCATCTTCTTCTCAATAATGCCCACGGTTCCTCTTACAACCGCCTTCAGATCATCGTCTACTTCCTCTGCCACCCCTTTATCAGTCACACTGCCGCCAAAATACTTATTGGTCATGGAAATGGTTCGGTTGACCAAATTGCCAAGGGTATTGGCCAAATCGGAATTGATCCGCTCAACCAGTAACTCCCATGTGATCACACCATCATTATCAAAAGGCATCTCATGTAAGACAAAATAACGCACCGCATCGACACCGAACATTTCCACCAGTTCATCGGCGTAAATCACATTGCCCTTGGACTTACTCATCTTCCCTTCACCCTGCAGAAGCCACGGATGGCCAAATATCTGCTTAGGCAGCGGAATATCCAGTGACATCAGGAAGATCGGCCAGTAAATGGTATGGAACCGGATAATATCTTTACCGACAAGATGAAGATCGGCCGGCCAATTCTTATAGAACAGCTCTGAGCTGTTTCCATCTGCATCATAACCGACACCAGTAATATAGTTAGAAAGTGCATCCAGCCACACATACACCACATGATTTGGATCAAAGTCGACCGGAATGCCCCATTTAAATGACGTTCTGGACACACAGAGATCCTGCAGGCCCGGCAATAGAAAGTTATTCATCATCTCATTCTTCCGGGAAACCGGCTGGATAAACTCCGGATGCGCATTGATATGAGCGATCAGGCGGTCGGCATATTTACTCATCTTAAAGAAATAAGCTTCTTCCTTAGCCGGCTGTACCTCCCTGCCGCAGTCCGGACATTTTCCGTCCGCCAGCTGAGCTTCGGTAAAGAAGGACTCACACGGAGTACAGTACATCCCTTCATAATGACCTTTATAAATGTCCCCTTTTTCATACATTTTCCTGAACATCTTCTGGACCTGTTTCTCATGATACTCATCAGTGGTGCGGATGAATTTATCATAGGAAATATTCATCATATCAGCAATAGCCTTTACCTCTGATGCCACCTGGTCCACCAATTCCTTGGGGGTAATACCTGTTTCCTGTGCTTTCAATTCGATTTTCTGACCATGTTCATCGGTTCCGGTCTGGAATAGCACATCGCAGCCCTTACTTCTCTTGTATCGTGCAATGGCATCGGCAAGCACAAATTCATAAGTATTTCCGATATGCGGTTTACCCGATGTGTAGGCAATAGCCGTTGTAATATAATACTTTTGTTTCTCCATAGTCCTGCTCCTTTTATATTTTAATAACGCCTCGCATTCTCATCGCAGGCGAGGCGTCGATTTACTAATATTTACCTTAAAAAGCGTATCACATCTGATCAGAAGTTGTCAAGGCTTGTCTTCCCCGGCATCCTCTTTTTAGGTATGTGCGGCAGCATTTTATCATAGATTATTATAAAAGTATTTTATGGTGTTTTTATGCTCAAAAAATTTAAATCAAAAAAAGTGCTCCTTTCTCTTGGTACAGCTTTTGTACTCCTGTTATCGGTTTCTTTATCTTACCACTTTCATCAGTCCTCAGAAGTTTCCAGCGCCAATATCGGCTTTGAGACTTATACGGATCTCCTCTTTAAGCAGGAAGTATCTTCTAATACCATAAGCCTGCAGTACACACTGGAAAACCCTGAAGAATACGGAATTCTTGATGTCCCCGTTACATATGGAGTCTTTAATACTTCCGCTGCTGAGAACACCGCTGCCCTGGAGAATTGCCTGGCAGCACTGCATTCCTTTTCCATCAGTGAATTAAATAAAGCCAACCAACTGACTTACAGTGTCCTCGAAAGCTATCTCGAAACAGCTCTGCTGGGAGCAGAATATCCCTTGTACAATGAACCGCTAAGCCCACTGACCGGAGTACAGGTGCAACTGCCTATTCTGCTTTCCGAGTTCCGTTTGAGTGATACCGGTGATGTGGACACTTACCTCGCCTTAATATCCACTACCGTTGATTACTTTGATTCCCTGATTGAATTCCAGCAGGCCAAATCAAAAGCCGGCCTGTTCATGTCGGATGATGCTGTTGATTCGATCATTGACGAATGCAATTCATTCATCAGTATGGGGGAAAACAATTATCTCTACTCCACCTTCGAAGAGCGCCTGGACGGTATTGAATCGCTGACTGAAAGCGAACGCAGCCTGTATATAAAAAAGAATGAAGATTTAATGCAGAACAGCATCTTCCTGGCTTACCAGAAGCTGGCCGATGCGCTTGATGCCCTGCACGGCACCGGAACAAATAACGGCGGACTCTGCAATTACCCCGACGGCCAGACCTATTATGAATATGTCGTCAAAAACGAGACCGGCTCTTCCCGCAGTATCAAAGAACTAAAAGATCTGACCCTGGCCCAGATGCAGAGCGACCTGCTGGCAATCCAGGATGCACTGACCGAAGATCCTGGTGCGGGGGAAGTTGCCGCCCAGGGTTCTCCACTTCTGGAAACCACCGACCCATCAGCAATATTAGATGAGCTGGAGGGCAAAATGGCATCGGTATTCCCTGATAATGAATCCATTACCAACGAAATAAAGTATGTCCATGAAGATATACAAGCTTATGTTAGTCCGGCATTCTATCTGATTCCAACAATTGATAATTATTCCCAAAATGTTATTTATATCAATCAGGGCAGCACCGTGGACGGCATTGACCTGTACACCACCCTGGCTCATGAGGGCTATCCCGGCCACCTGTATCAGACCACTTATTTTTCCAGACTTTCTCTCAACCCAATCCGCAACGTCCTGAATTTTGGCGGATATGTAGAAGGCTGGGCTACCTATGCGGAGATGTGTTCTTACTATCTGGCTCCAATATCTAATGCTGAGTCAACAATATTGCAGCATAATGCCTCTCTGATCCTCGGGCTGTATGCTCTGGCTGATATCGGAATCCACTATGAAGGCTGGACTCTGATGGATACGGTTGCCTTTTACAGCAGCTACGGCATCAGTGATTCTGATACAATCAAGAAGATTTATAATCTTATCGTCAGCGACCCGGCAAACTACCTGAAATATTATATTGGATATGTCGAATTTGTTGAATTAAAAAAAGAAGCAATCCGGGAATGGGATGACTCTTTTACTCAGGTAAGATTCCATAAAGCAGTTCTGGACATTGGTCCAGCATCATTTGATGTAATCCGCAAATATATTTTTGCAGAATAATTTCCTTCTCCTTTGCACATGCTGTGGTATAGGAGAAATATAGTTATGAAAGATGTATTATTAGTCATTGATATGCAAAATGTGTATAAAGCTGGGCAGCCATGGGGCTGCCCTAATATTGATCCGATTATCGCCAACATTCAGAAACTGTTGACTGCGAAAAACTTTGATTCGGTATACTTCACCCGTCACCTGCCCGCCAGCTCACCAACCGGTACCTGGAAGCAATACAATAAACACTACGACCAAATTAACAATGCTCCGCACCTAAGCCAGCTAGTCCCGGAACTGGCACCATACACCCGTCAACATCCGGTATTAGAAAAATCTACTTACTCAGCCTCTCCGGTCCTTCCACCCCAACTCTTCGATGAACCGCTGCCCCGCCTTATCATCACCGGAGTAGTCGCCCAATGCTGCGTCCTCTCCACCGTCATGAATCTCATCGACAAAGGAAATGAAATCATCTATCTAATCGACGCTGTAGCCGGCCAACACGCTGATTTCGAAGAAATGACTCAGGCAATTGTAAACACCTTCTCCCCACTCCACACCCAGATAATGACCACCTTAGAATACCTTCACTCTCAAGTCTGAGCAAAAACAGTCACATGAGTAAGCGGGGCATATGTCTTCCTGATAAGAGCTGGGGTCTCCCGGCTTAGATGGCGGAGCAAAGGCAATAAAGCGTGGCGTTTTGCTTCTTAGTGTTAAGACCATAAATATATAAGCTGGCAAAAGGTGCTTCCCGCACCGTTGCCAGGAGTACCTGAACTGCAGGGTCATCAGAGCCTGCAGTGAATGTGCTCCGTGCTTAAATATTTATGGTCTTAACGCTTAGAAGCACAGGCTAAGTGTCCTGCCTGTGCTCCGCCATCTAAGCCGGGAGACCCCAGCTCTTATCAGGAAGGCATATGCCCCGCTTACTCATGTGATGTCCCCCCACACTCAAACCTACCCCAATATCATCCGGTCATTCATCATCCCGCCGCCGCTTACCTGTTCAAATTTCTGCAGCAGGTGGGACACTTTCAGATTCTTCTTTTCTTCCCCGGAAACATCGTAGATAATATCACCTTCATACATCATCACCAGCCGGTTTCCATGGGCGATGGCATCTTTCATATTATGAGTGATCATAACCGTGGTAAGCTGGTCCTTATCGATAATCTTATCGGTCGCATCCAGCACCTTGGCTGCCGTCTTGGGGTCAAGTGCCGCAGTATGTTCATCAAGCAGCAATAACTTCGGCTTCTTCAGTGTTGCCATCAAAAGAGTCAGGGCCTGGCGCTGTCCGCCGGAAAGCAGTCCAACCTTAGCGGTAAGCCGATCCTCCAGTCCCAAATCCAATATCTTTAACTGCTCTTTATATTGTTCTCTCTCTTTCTGAGATATCCCTTTCCACAAACCTCTGGTCTTTCCTCTGCGGAGCGCTAATGCCAGGTTCTCCTGGATCTGCATATTGGCTGCCGTTCCGGTCATCGGATCTTGAAAGACCCGGCCCAGATATTGCGCCCGTTTATGCTCCAGCAGCCGCGTTACATCCACATCATCAATGAAAATGCTGCCCTCATCCACCATCCATGTGCCGGCGATGGCATTTAACATGGTTGATTTCCCGGCTCCATTGCCACCGATAACGGTTACAAAATCGCCTTCTTTTAACTCCAGTGACAGCCCATTTAATGCCACTTTCTCATTGATAGTGCCAGGATTAAAAGTCTTGGAAATATTATTAATCTTAAGCATTTGGGACACCTCCCCTTTTAACCGGCTTCACGAAATACTTTTCTTTCAGATAAGGAATTGCCAGGAATACAGCTACGATGACCGCGGAAAAGAGTTTCAGGAAGTTAGTCGGCAGTCCCAGCCAGGTGACGACCTGAAGCACCAAATAATAAATTATCGCTCCCAGTGCTGCAGAAAGCATCTTGAAAGCAAAATTTCCCCTGATCCGGCCAAATACTACTTGTCCGATTATAATCGACGCCAGTCCGATGACGATTGCTCCTCTGCCGGCATTGACATCAGCAAACCCTTGATATTGTGCGAATAATCCACTGGCCAGAGCGATGATCCCGTTAGAGATCATTAAGCCCAGTGTTTTAGTAACATTGGTATTAATCCCCTGTGCCCTCGACATATTCGGATTGGCTCCGGTAGCCCGGATGGCGCAGCCCAGTTCCGTTCCGAAGAACCAATATAAGATAGCAATGATCACGATGATAAATATCACGGCAACAAAGCTTGTGTTCTTATAAAAAGGTACTCCCTTCACATGCCGCAGTGATACCAGCAGATCATACTTATCTACCGCGATGGCCTGATTGGCCTTGCTATCCATGATCCATAGATTAATCGAATATAAACCCTGCTGAGTCAAGATCCCCGCCAGAATCGCCGGTATACCCAACGCCGTATGCAGAAACCCAGTCACCATGCCTGCCAGCACTCCGGCTGCAAACGCACATACAAGAGCTGTACCCACCGAATATCCGTTAAGCATCATCATTACGCAGACCGCCCCGCCAGTAGCCATCGTCCCATCTACCGTGAGATCAGACAGTTTTAAAATCTTGTAAGTAATGTAAAGCCCAACCGCCATAATCCCCCATATCAGCCCCTGTGCGCAGGCTCCCGGCAAAGCATTTACAAATGTCATCACGTTCATGACTCTCATCCTCCTGATATTATTATAGTCTCTCGGAATCTCTAAGCCTTATTTCACGCGGCTTTCAGATTCCTTTTTTATTAAAATCCCCCACTTTTTTATCGAAAAACACTTGACAAAATCACAAAAATTTGTGGCGAAGC